>Ga0209629_10000003_pt1 | contig 118169 bp, 102 predicted proteins | sample TergutCu122P5_FD_187286 | JGI IMG/M metagenome (GOLD analysis project Ga0209629, IMG submission 187286) | Cubitermes ugandensis P5 segment gut microbial communities from Kakamega Forest, Kenya - Cu122 P5 (SPAdes) (version 2) | ecosystem: Host-associated > Arthropoda: Insects > Digestive...
TAGCTCTTGCTTCATTTGTCGGAAGCGCCTGCACGATAGCGGTGCGGTTTGTCGGGTCTATTGCTTTTCCTATACTGTTTATGGTGGCAGTATATATACGGTCAGGCGAATCGGGAAGCGAAAATTTCACTTTTTGTCCCGGTCGGATAAAAACTATATCTTTCTCGAAAACAGATAAATACAGTTGAAGCTGCTGCGTATCCACAATTTCAGCCACTACATCTGAAGGATGAATGAATCTACTTATATCGGCATTTACATGGATAATATCTCCTGCAATCGGAGCATAAATAACAGTGGAAGAAGAAATTTTTCCCTGCAAAATACTTTCCGGATTTAAATTCAACAATAAAAGTTGTTGTTTCAATCCTTCAGAGGCGGCAACCGCTTTTTTGTAATTACTTTCCGCTTCGAGAAATAACTTTTCGGAAGAAATTTTTTCGGCGAAAAGGTCTTTTTGTCGCTTGTATTCCGCTTCCAACGATTTCAATTGTTCGGAAATTTCCAAATAGGACTGCTGCAAACTGATAATTTCCGGTCCTTCAAAACTCAGCAACGGCTGACCTTTTTTCACGCGGTCGCCCGGATGCACAAAAATACTTTTGACCGCACCACTGACTAAGGGGCTGACCGTCGCTTTACATTGGGGGGGCACGTCTGCCATTCCCCGCTCCTTGATTTCATCGGTAAATTCGACTTTCTGCAAAGCGCCCGTTTGCATATTTACATGGTCGAACTGCGCTTTGGTAATGTGAATGAGCGATGCGTCCGCAGTTTCTTCGCCTGTTGTTTTTGCTTTTTTGCAGGAAAACAGAAAAGCAAATATGCACAGGGCAAAAGTTGATGTTATAAGATAATGTTTCATAAATATGATATTGAGTTTGGAGTAATTAATTTTCTATTTCGTTAATATTACTATTTTTAATTGATTTTGCATTCAAATGACTAATGATTTTTTTGCCGGTTTTGGCTTCGATTTCCTTGCGTGTATTGCCATCAATTTCACCGCCCTGATGCGCAATTTCACGACTTTGACTGAGCGTTTTCGGATTTTTTTCTTTCGATATTTCGGTGGTTGATGCTTCGGCAAGCATATTGAGAACGAGTTCCAAATTAGTCATATTATCGCGTAAACTTTCTGTTTTCAATCCTTTGTGTTGCTTATACTGTTTAGTCGTAAATTCCGACCACGCTTGTGTAATAATATCTGTCAGTACAGCATATTCCTGTCCTTTTTTCACCCCTCGCCGTTCCCATTCGTCGGTGAGTTCCTTACGTACTTCGATACTTTTAAGTCGCTGATTTATCCAGTTGTCGGAATAACCTTTGCGATGGTAATATTCCATAAGCCGTTCAATACCCTGTTCGGGGTCGTCGATTTCTTCCAGCCGTTCGCGGGCAAGTTGCGAAAGCCATAATTTAAATGGTTCTGCTTTGGGCGACGGAATGGATTGCACCAATCGAAAAAGTTGCTCTACGTCAGCGATATCGGTGAGCCGCATTTTACCGTCAGGAGCAAGCATTTTCAAACCGTGACAGTTTGTCACGGTTTCGTTTCCTTCTTCTTTGAGGCGTTGTTTTAGTTTACGCCAATAAGCGGCAGGGTCAACGCTTTCAGTCAATACTTCTATCACATCCACGATGGAAATGTACCATTTTTCCTGTTCGCTGTCCCAAACAGAGCGGACTTTTTTTTCTTCAAATAATTTTATATTTGTTTTTTCTGTCATGCTTAATTATTTTCTATCTCTTTAATTTTATTTGCTTTAAGTGATTTTGCGTTCAATGATGAAATTGCCGATTTACCTGTTTTTAGTTCCAATTCACGGCGCGCATTTCGTGCAATTTCACCGCCTTGTACTGCAACTTTTGCGTGTTCGCCAAAAGTTTCCGGATTGGAGGCTTCAGAAATATTTTTAGTAGAAAGTTCAGCAAGCATATTGAGTACCAATTCGGTGTTGGTCATGTTATCTCTCAGATTTTCTTTTTTCAAGCCTTTGTAGCGTTTGTATTCTTTAGTAGTTTTGTCAGACCAAGTTTTGGTAATAATATCCGTCAACGTGGCAAACTGCTGTCCTTCCTGCAAGCCGTGTTTTTTCCACTCGTCTGTCAAATCCTTGCGGATTTCGATGCTTTTCAGGCGTTGATTAATCCAATTATCCGAATAACCGAGCCTTTTGTAGTCCGTCATTGCCTGTTCGATCGATAATTCCGGGTCTTGTAGCTGGTCTATACGCTCTTTGGCAACTTGAGCCATCCATTGTTTGAAAGGCTCAGCCTTCGGTGATGGAATAGATTGAATAAGGCGGAAAAGTTGCTCTGTATTAGCAACATCGGTGTTATAGAATTTCCCATCAGAAGACTGCATTTTCAGTTGTACGAAATTCTCGTACAACTGACTACCTTCTTTTTTTAACTTGATTTTCAAATCACTCCAATATCGGCGTGAGTTTTCACTATCGGTTAAAATACCGATTACGTCAACTACCGAAAAATACCATTCTTCCTTTTCCTCGTCCCAAACAGAGCGAACTTTCTTTTCTTCAAATAATTTAATACTCGTTTCTTTTGTCATAGTTTCAGTTATTTATTTCATTATAATCAAAATAATGCAACTGCAAATACGCTTGGTTGTATTGCAGTAAATTATCCAAATAATCCAATTGAATGGAGGTTGCATTTTCTAAACTTTGGATGTATTGGAAGAAATCGATTTCGCCGTTGCGATAGCTTTTTTCGGCGGTCTTGATGATTTCGTCCGAAAGCGCTTTGCCCGATTCGTTGTAGTAGCGAATGGCTTCCTGCTTTTGTCCCAATTCGGATTTCTTTTGAGCAATAAAACTGTTCATCAACGTTTCCTGATTTTGCCGCTGTTGCTCCCATTGCATCACGCCGAGTTTGGCAGCTTTGTTTTTCGCTGCGTTTCCGCTGAAAAAGATAGGGAATGACAGCCCTACCTGAAAACCGTACATCGAGCCTCTCATCAGAGCATTGGTTCCACGAAAATATTCCAGATTGATGTCGGGAAGCCAATGATTTCGTTCCAGATTGAGTTGGGATTGATAGAGCGAAGTCGTATTTTCAAGTTTGTTTTGATACAAATTTCGGACTGTATTATCAATCGGAATATTTACTATTTCCATTTGATTATTCGCAATCGTCACTGTGTCTTGTGTCTGCAACAGAGCCATCAGTTGTTCGTAAGCCGCTTTTTTCTCCTGTGCGATTTTCATCAGCGAAGTATGTATCATCTTCGATTTTGCCTCTGCGGTAATCTTTTCCAAATAGTTCGATTCGCCTAATTCAAATTTCCTTGCGCCGGCACGCGCAAAGTTGCTGTACAAACTGTCTAAATATTGATGAAGTTTCTCCCTGTGTTGAATCCACACAATTTGTTCATAGACCAAAGAAACGTTGAGCGCCAACTTGTTGCGGGCAATTTCGTAATTGTTCTGCGCAATTTTCCATTCGGATTTATTGATTTTATACTGAGATGAATATACCGTCGGGAACAGAAAACTTTGACTTGCGCCCCACACTTTCAGCGGCAAATCGTTCGGAGCGATATTGTTCTGGTCGTAGCCGTAATACACGGAAGTTTTATCAAACGAAAACGCCGAATTAATATTGGCTTTATACTGTTCAGTTTGCAATTGCATCGACTGAATCCCTTTGTTGTTGTTGAGAGCCGTTTGAATCAGATTATCCAATTCCCGGTTTTGAGCCGAAACAATAGTAGAAGCTCCTAAAATTAATACGATTAATACGGCAGTTTTTTTAATTCTTTTAGGGATTCTCGGAAATTTCCAGTCCCGTCCTTCCACCAATTTGAAAAGTACGGGCAATACAATCATTGTCAAAAAAGTAGAAGTAATCAAGCCGCCGATAACGACCGTAGCCAGCGGACGCTGTACTTCTGCGCCGGCGTGAGTGGACACAGCCATCGGAAGAAAACCCAAAGCGGCGGCGCCTGCCGTGAGGGCGACAGGTCGCAGGCGGTCAATCGCACCGTGAATTATCAACGAATCAAAATCTTCTTTACTGCTTTTTTGCAACTTTTTGAAATGTTCTATCAAAACGATTCCGTTCAATACCGCAATACCAAACAAAGCAATAAATCCCACGCCTGCGGAAATACTGAACGGCAACCCGCGAATCAGCAGCGAAAAGACGCCGCCAACAGCCGCCAGCGGAATAGCGGAAAAAACCATAATTGTTTCTTTCATTGAAGTAAAAGCAAAATATAATAATATGAATATCAGAGCCAAAGCAATCGGAACGGCAACTTTCAGGCGTTTGGTCGCGCTTTGCAGGTTTTCGAACTGTCCGCCATAAGTAATAGTATATCCCGGCGGTAAAGTTATTTTTTGATTAATCACTTTTTCAATATCATCTACAACGCTTTGCATATCACGGTCTCGGACGTTCACGCCAACGAAGATGCGGCGTTGCGTATTGTCGCGCGAAATTTTGGCAGGACCTTCGGTATATTGAATATCTGCTACTTCGCGCAAAGGAACTTGTCCGCCCGAAGGCAGCGGAACGTACATATTGCGAAGATTTTCAATGTCGCTGCGGCTGGCGGAATCGAAACGAAGTACAATGTCGAAACGCTTTTCCCCTTCAAAAAGATTTCCGGTGGCTTTTCCTGCAAAACCGAGCGTAATCAGGTCGTTTAATTCGGAAATTTGCAAACCGTAGCGGGCAATTTTCGCACGGTCGTATTTGACCATCATTTGCGGCAGTCCTTCGGTTTTTTCAACAATTATATCCGCTGCACCTTTGACATCTGAAATTGCCGCTTTTATTTCTTCGGCTTTTCGGGCTAAAACAGTTAAATCTTCACCGAATATTTTGATGGCAATATTGTTGCGCGAGCCGGAAATCAATTCATTAAAACGCATTTCAATCGGTTGCGTAAATTCAATATCCATATTGGGAAATACTTCCAAAGCGGTTTTTATTTTTTCAGCCAACTCTGCTTTGGTTTTTGCCGAGACCCATTCGCTTTTGGGTTTCAGGCGAATAATGATGTCGGTTTCTTCCATCGACATCGGGTCGGTGGGAACTTCCGCCGCTCCAATTCGACTGACCACTTGCGTAATTTCGGGAAACTGCTTAAGCAGGATTTGTTCGATTTTTGTAGTTGTGGCGATGGTTTGCGTCAAAGTCGTTCCCGTTTTCAGTACGGGTTGAATCACAAAATCGCCTTCGTCCAACTGCGGAATAAATTCGCCGCCCATTTTGTTATAAACAAACACTGTGACTAACACTGCCAAAACCGATAACACAACTATCAGTTTTGCGCGTTTCAACGACCAGGTTATTGCAGGTCGATAAGTTGTATGTAAAAGATTAATTAGCCAAGCCGAAATTGATTTTTTATTTTCCTTATGCGGTTTCAGAATTAAGGATGAAACTACAGGCACGTAAGTAAAACAGAGAATCATTGCTCCGATTACGGCAAAACTGAAAGTCAAAGCCATCGGACGGAACATTTTCCCTTCCACGCCGACCAGCGAAAGAATCGGGATGAAAACAATCAGAATAATCAATTGCCCGAACGAAGCCGAGTGCATCATCTCCGAAGCGCTTTCGTAGGTGATTTTGTCTATTTCTTCCTGCCGCAGGCGTTTGTCCACATTCATCAGATGGCTGTAATTCGACATTATTTTATATGAAATATATTCGACAATAATCACCGCTCCGTCTATGATTATTCCGAAGTCTATCGCACCCAAACTCATTAAGTTGGCATCTATTTCGAAAATAGTCATTAGCGAAATGGCAAACAATAGACAGAGCGGAATGAGCGAGGCGACCACCAAGCCCGACCGCAGATTGCCCAACAACAGTACGACTACAAAAATAACTATCAAAAAGCCGACAATCAGATTTTCGATAACCGTAGAAGTTGTTTTGGCAACCAATTCGCTTCGGTCGAGAACAGGATTTATGTAAACGCCCGGAGGCAATATTTTCTGAACTTTTTCCACTCTTGCCCTGACATCGTTAATCACTTGTTTGGAATCGGCGCCCTTGAGCATCATAATTTGTCCGAACACTTTTTCTCCTTCGCCATTACCTGTGATAGCGCCGAATCGGACGGCGTGTCCGGTCTGAACTTTGGCTACGTCTCTAACCAAAACGGGAATTCCTTTTACATTTTTAACGACAATGTTTTCGATGTCGCTCACAGAGTTGATTTTCCCTTCGCCGCGAATAAAATAACTTTGATTTGTTTTTTCGATATAGGCGCCGCCTGCGATGCTGTTGTTGTTTTCCAAAGCGGTCAGCAATTCGGTAACAGATACATTCATCGAACCCATCACGCTCGGATTAACGGCAACTTCATACTGTTTCAAATATCCGCCCCAAGTGTTGATTTCAACGACTCCCTGTATGCCCGACATTTGACGTTTCACAATCCAGTCCTGAATTGTGCGTAAATCGGTCAGCGTATAACGGTTTTTAAATTCGGGCTTCACTTCCAAAGTATATTGATAAACTTCACCCAAACCCGTTGTAATCGGACCCATAGACGGCGCTCCAAATTCTTTGGGAATCTGTTCGGATGCCGTAACCAATTTTTCGGCAACCAATTGACGGGGCAGGTATGTGCCGATATTATCGTTAAATACGATTGTTACCACCGACAGCCCGAATTTAGAGACAGAACGTATTTCGTGCACGCCGGGCAGATTCGCCATTTCCATCTCGATGGGGTAAGTAATAAACTGTTCGATGTCCTGCGTGGACAGGTTCTTCGAGGTAGTAATCACCTGAATCTGGTTGTTGGTAATGTCAGGGACAGCTCCGACCGGAATTCTAAGCACCGAAATTATCCCAAAACCGATTATTACGGCAGTAAACAGAATAACAAAAAGTTTATTCCTTAAACTGAATTGTATTATTTTTTCAAGCATATTGTTTTTTAATTTACTTTAGGACAATAGAAAATTTTTTAAATTGTTTAGTATTTGTAAATACAAAATTACAATAAAAATTTTATCAAATAAATAATTAAAAAAAATATTTTATACTTTTTTTAAATGATTATTTTCCCTATGTTTTTTGATATGTTTATCTTAAAAATATTGTTGCACAAAGATAACACAGAATTTTATGATAAACGCAGATTTTCAAGCAATTAAAAATCTGCGTTATCTGTGTGCTATTGAGATAGTACAACTTTCAATTCCTTCTACTTCAAATATTTAGCAAAAAATCCTAACATACATTTATAAAAATCAATTGAGTTTTCTTCGCGGGAAAAGCCGTGTCCTTCGTTGTATTTTACCATATATGGCACATTCACACCTTTGTTGCGCAATGTTTCAACAATCTGGTCTGCCTCGTTGATATTGACGCGCGGGTCGTTTGCACCCTGAACAACAAACAGCGGCGATTTGATTTTTTCAATCTGATAAACCGGCGACACCTCGCGAGCAATCGCCGCTTCTTTTTCGTTGCCAACATCATACCAAATTTCTTTTAACATTTCCAAATATGGTTTCCAATATTCTGGAATCGAATTCATAAAAGTAAAAATATTTGAAACGCCAACATAATCGACACCGCAGGCATACAAATCGGGCGTTTTTATCAAGCCCATCAAAGTTGCATAACCGCCGTGCGAGCCGCCATAAATCGCGATTTTGTCTTTGTCAACCCAGCCTTGAGCGACAACATATTTTACGCCGTCTTCAATATCGTCCATACATTTTCTGCCGACCTGCTTAAATCCTGCCTTCAAAAATTCTGTTCCGTAACCACCTGAAATTCTGAAATTTACCTGTAAAGTCGCATAGCCGCGCGATGCAAAAAGTTGCGTTTCGGGATTGAAACCCCACGAATCGCGAACGCCTTGCGGACCACCGTGCGGATTAACCACAAGCGGAACTTTTTTACCTTCCAAAGCGGCTTTTGGCAAAGTTATATAACCGTAAATTGTCATTCCGTCTCGGCTTTTGAAAGAAATTGGGCGCATTTGAGCCATATCCTGCTCGTGCAGTTGCGGCATCAAATCATATAAAAGCGTGAATTTCTTTGTTTTAGCATCGTAAGTATAATAAGTTCCGTAGAGTTTGTCGCTCTGAACGATTATCAAAAAAGTATTTTCATTATCGTCAAAATCAACAACTTGCGCTTCGCGGTCGCCAAATTGTGCTTTCATTCTGTTTGCCAAATCCTTGTAAAAGGCACTTTGCGGCACTACAACCGTCTTTTCGCCTTCGTATGCAAAAAAATCAATTTCGTAATTGCGTTTGCGCGAGCGGCTGATGCTCGAAACGTCAAAATTTGGATTTGAAAATATTTCTTTAACAATTTTATTATTTTTAAAATCATAAAGTGCAATCCGCGCTTTATCGCTTCCAACATTGGTTAAGACGTATGCAAAATCGGGATTTTTGCCAGAATAATCGAAACCTGCAATGGAAAAACCTTCATACCATTTTCCGTGATAAATCATTTTGAAATCATTGGTTTTCAGGTCTTTATACCAAAGTTCGGATTCAATGCCATTTACCATTTTAGAATATGCACGCAAATTTCCGTCTTTATCAAAATCGTAGCCGGCAATCGGATTTGCAATGTCCTTATTTTCATACAGTTGCGTTAATTCGCCGCTAACAATATTAAGTTTGTACGGCTCAAAAACCTGCGGATTATTTTTATTCATTTGAATAATAATAAAATCCTTTTGTTCCTTTAAAAGATTTAAAATCGTTGCCTGAACATCGTCAAAAGGCGTTAAGTCAATATTATTTGTGCCGTCAATATTTACCGCATAAATATGATATTTTTCGTTTCCGCCCTTGTCCATCATATACACAAGGCGATTTTCGTTAACCCAGCCGTAGCCGCGAATCAGTTCGTCTTTTTCTTCAATAATACGTTTCACATCGCCTGTGGCAATGTTTTTCACATAAACGTGGCGTTTTGTCGTGCCGTCTTCCTTTTCCATATACGACATAAATTTGCCGTCGGGCGAAATTTGGAAACTTGACGCTTTCGGGCGCGAAAAATAATCTTCAACGCGATATTTGTAATCGCCTTTGTCCAAAGCCGCAAGTTTTTGTAAATCTTCGTCAGAAGTTACTAAAGCGGTATTTCCCGGAAGTTTTGCCTCAAATTTTTCCAAAATCAAAGGAAATTTCATTCCCATTTGTTCAAAATTGCCGTCAATGGCATCGCCCGTCATTTGCCCGACAAAACGTGCCTGCAATGCTGCACTTTCGAGTGTTAGTTCGCCGTTTTCAAAAACGGTTTTTTCAACCAGTACGCCCGTTGCGCCCTGCGCAGGCACATCAAGCGTGGTTGCCAGTGCGCCATTTTCATTACTAATATGGAAAATTAATTCCAGTTTCATTCCCTGTACGTCGAGCGCACCTTTCCAATCGCCTGCAATTTGTGCAGTTACATTTGTTGTCATCATAAAAATTAAAGATGAAAAAATTAAAATTTTTGCTTTCATTTTATTATATTTATATATTTCAAATTCCAAGATTCCAAGATTTCAAGATATTAATCATTAATCATTAATCATTAATCATTAATCAATATTTTCTACTTTTTTATTCATTAATTTAAAATTCCAATTATATTTTTTGTAAAAAATAAAAAATACAATCGAACCGATTATTATCAACGAAATCAAATCCAAAACAGGATTTATTTCTTTTACCGAAAAAACCGCTTCGGTTTGAAAAACTGATGCCGGATTGGTAACAAACAGGGCAAGAAACAGATTATTTGCTGCGTGTAAGCCCATTGTGAGTTCAATTCCGTCATCTAAAATTGCGATAAGTCCGAAAAGGAAACCAAAGAAAAAATACTGGCTCATCGCAAGTAAAAATCCGTATTTCGTAACTTCGGGATTTAAAATATGAAACAATCCGAAAATTACAGACGGAATAATCCACGCCCACAAGCGGCTGCGTGTCCCCGCACCAATTCCCTGCGCCAAATAACCGCGAAACAGCAGTTCTTCGGAAGTTGTTTGCAATGGCACCAGTAAAACACTTATCACAAAAAGCACAATAAATTTGCCCCAGTCGAGTTGCAAAACGTAATTGTCTGTGTGCCAAAAATAATCCACCGTCAAATAAACAGCCATCAAGGCAAACCAAATCACAAAAGCAAACAGCGTTCTGTTCCAACGAATTGATTTTGTGCCATTTACGGTTTCAGCAAAAGTTCTGCCGTGCATCGCTTTAATTAAAATTATTGCCAAAACCAAAGTCATTAGCGGGGCAAGCATTAACAAGCCAAAAGTCAGATTATTCGATAATCCAAACCCCCACACATCGGATAAATTTGAGAAATTCAATCCCTCAATTCCGCCACCTGAAGAAATAACTTTTACCACTATGGCAATCGCCAAAGGAATGCCACCGATTAATTGTCCGCCAAAAATGGCGACTAAAAATATCAAAAGATATTTCCACCATTGATTTTGCCCTTCGAGGGCGCGTTCTAATAAATTTTTTCTTTCCATTTTTTTAATATATATTTATTTTATTTCAAAATTCAAATTTAATTAATCAATTAATTAATTTCCAATTTTCAATTATAAAATTATTTTAATATTTTTTAAAAGCAAATCGTAAATCGTAAATCGTAATTCGTAAATAATTTTTAACTTTTTAATCATTATTAAATTCCAAAATATCGCCGGGCTGGCAATTCAATTCTTTACAAATTGCTTCCAGCGTGCTGAAACGTATCGCCTTTGCTTTGCCGGTTTTTAAAATCGACAAATTGGCAGGCGTAATATCAACCTTTTCTGCCAAGTCGCCAAGCGAAACCTTACGCTTTGCCATCATCACATCTAAATTTACTACAATCATTTCTGTAAATTAAAAATTAAAAACTAAAAATTATTAATCATTAATCACTAATAATTAATCATTTATATTGTTAGTTCGTTTTCTTCTTTCATTTGGCGGGCAATACGCATAATAAATTCAAAAAATTTCAACACAAGAGCGACAATTATTGACGCAATTATTCCATTGAAATAAAATATTCCTTTGTCGGAAACTGCCTGTGCCACAATTAATTCCGTAATCCCAGCCAATCCCAAAATCAGATACGATACTTTGATAATTTTTTCGTTTTGTCGCACAATAACTTTTCCGTTTTTAACATTTCTTAACAATAAAATAAACATTGTGCAACAAATTATTATCAAAAGTAAAATCGAAAAATTTGCAATTAAATCATACAAAGGCAGGTTTTCCCTGCTGAATTGTATAATATTTTCTATCAGGTTTCTGATTTCCATAATTCCGTAAATTGCGCTAACGAAAATCGAAGCCCTGCAAAACAGTGTAAAATTTTTTATTTCCATTTTATATATTTTTTATAAATTTGACAATTAGATATTTATCTTCAATTATTTATAAAATTGCCTTTGTTGTCATTGCGGGCTTGACCCGCAATCTAATATGTTCTAAAACGTTATTATTTAGTAAGTTATATTACAGTTACTTTATAAAATATAGATAATTTATAGCGTATTTCAAAGTTTGAGATTGCGGGTCAAGCCCGCAATGACAAAACGAAGTTTTGTTAAATTTAAACAGATTCTAATTTATTTCAATGGTAAATGGTCAATGGTTAAATGGTCAATTTTTTATATTGTCAGTTCGTTTTCTTCTTTCATTTGAGTCGAAATTTTCAAAATTTCGGCAAAAAGCAGCGTAGCAACGCCCATAATCAAATATAATGAGGACTCGCCCATCGTAAAAATTATCCTGTAATTTTGCAGGTCAATTAAATTTTTGGCTGTGAAATATTCTCTTACATAAAAAAACAGCATAATCCCGAAAAGCGCAACAAGCAAATATCCAATCCATTTTAATCTGTTGAGATTATGTAAGTTAAATACATCATTACGAATAATTGAAATTATAATTATTGCAAGCAAAATCGGAATTGCAATAACTATAAACAGCATTGCAAAGGACAAAATGCCGCTAAAAATATCTGTTAGCAGTTTTGTTGTCGTAATTTTTTGCGGCGGAATTTTTACCGTAAAAGAACTGATTTTCGTTTTTAACATTTCGCCGTTTTTAATGTTTTGCAATTCGGCACCATACCGCTCGCCTTTGGGATGCACATCAAACGACACGATTTCGTACAGTTTTTCAATCTTTTTTTTCGGATTTGTTTTCACGGAATTAAAACCGTCCATAAATCCGTCTGAAAATTCGCCAAGTTTTGATGACAAACTGAAACCCAAAATGCCGATGTAAATTAGCCCGAACAAAATTCCAATAATTTTTAATCTTTTATTCATATAAATTTGTATAACAATAAAAAGTTAATATTAAACAATAAAATATTTACTTATTTCAATAAAAATTTATCGTTTTTCGATATGCAAAAGTATAACAAGTTGTTCAACTGAAAAAATATTTTTATAAAAAAAATGCACTTTTTTTGAAAAAAATATTTAAGTCATTGATATTCAGCGAATAAAAATTTAGTTAAAAATCATTAATTTTCTAAATTCAGACAAAAAAACAGCAGAACTCACTTTTTTTCAAGCAAATTCTGCATCTTTTTATGATTATATTTTTTATATAATCTCTTTTTTTTGCAATTACCTATTCGGGATGAATTGCTTCCGAAGGACAAACATCGGCACAAGTTCCACAATCTGTACACAAATCGGGGTTGATGTGATAGATATCACCTTCTGAAATCGCTTCCACCGGGCATTCGCTTATGCAAGAGCCGCAGGCAATGCAATCTTCTGTAATTACGTAAGCCATTTTTGTTAAATTTGAAATTTTATTGTTGTTACTAAAATTAAAAGGGTGCAAAATTACACACTTTTTTTAAATTGCGCAAAAAAAATCAAATTTTGTGCCAAAAAATATTCATTGCGCTTTTTTATGTGTGGCTGTATTTTTTTGTCAAATTTATTTTATATTTTTGTATTTTAATTTTTTTAAAATAATAAAAATGAAAACAAAGTTTTTCCCTAAAAATAAAATATTTATTGTCGCAATAGCATTGCTGGCGGCAAATATTGCGTTTTCTCAAAAAATCGAACGCCCAAAACTTGTTGTTGGAATTGTTATTGACCAAATGCGGTGGGACTATCTTTATAAATTTTATGAAAATTACGGCAACGATGGTTTTAAACGACTGCTCAACAATGGTTTTTCCTGCGAAAACACAATGTTGAACTACATTCCAACCTACACCGCTGTTGGACACGCAAGCATTTATACCGGCTCTGTGCCGAGCATTAACGGCATTGTGAGCAACAAATTGATTAATCAAAAAACGGGCAATATCGAGGAGTGTGTCTTTGACAATTCGGATACTGTCAAAGCCATTGGTATTAATAAAGATGCAGAGATAGGCAAACGTTCTCCGAAAAACCTGCAAACAACCACTATCACAGACGAGTTGAAGTTGGCAAATCCCCTTTCAAAAGTTATTGGAGTTGCGCTCAAAGACAGGGCAGCAATTTTACCCGCAGGACACGCCGCTGATGCTGCATATTGGTTTGAAGACAGTTTAGGGCAATGGCTAACTTCTACTTATTATATGAAAAAAGAGAGCAAATGGCTGCAAGATTTTAATAAAGAAAATACTCTGAAAAAGATTTTAAATTCTAATGAAGGCAATAGAATTACTTTAAAAATGGCGCAAACAATCATTGAAAAAGAGGACTTTGGCAAAGATTACATCACCGACTTTCTCGCTGTTTCATTTTCTTCGCCCGACTATATTGGACATAATTTTAGCATAGATTCCGAACAAATGAAAAATTGCTATCTAAATTTGGATAGCGTTTTATCTGAGTTTTTAAAATTTTTAGATAAAAATGTTGGAAAAAATAACTATTTGCTTTTTCTTACCGCCGACCACGCCTGCGCTCACAACGCAAAGTTTTTACAAAACCAAAAAATAAATTCGGATATTTTTGATGATGTAAAAATATTAAAAACCCTTAATGACTCTTTAAAAACGATTTTTGGAATAGATAACATTGTTAAATCATTGGAAAATTATCAGGTTAATTTTAATTACCCAAATATTAAAAAAATTCCGCACGATGAATTGATTGCTGAATGTATCAAATTTTTGGAGAATTTGCCTTCTGTTTTGTATGCTGTGGAACAGAAAAAAGCAGCACAAGCCGCTATTCCTCAGGCAGTTAAGGAGTGTATTATCAACGGCTACAACCGCGAACTTTCGGGTGAAATACAGATAATAGTTAAGCCCGCTTATTATCACGGCAGCGACTATTACGGCAGCACACACGGCACCTGGTATCCGTACGATTCGCATATTCCGTTGATTTTTTACGGCTGGAAAATCAAAAAAGGAACAACCAACCGAGAGGTTTATATTACCGATATTGCACCAACTTTGGCAGCATTATTAAAAATTCAAATGCCGAACGGCTGCATCGGAAAACCGATTTTTGGGAAAGTGGAAATGATAAATGAATAATTTTGTATTATTTTTAAGAAAAAATTTTGTACCAATCATCAAAAATATCGACTTTTTCTTTGCCGAATCTGCCTAAATTTTTCCTGACCTGTTCTACCGAAAATTCTTTTTCGGGTTTCGATTTTGAAAAAAACTTATCGGCATAACAAATAATTTTTTCTTCCGTTGAAATCGGACAAAAATCGCGATGCGGCAAAGGCAGTTTTTTTTCAATAATTTCTTCTTTTGAAATTCCTGTTCCCGTATGTCTTTCGGCAACAAGTGCATGGCGTTCAAAGCCCTCATTTTCAAGGATTTGCGCACCTAAATATCCGTGTTCGATATAATTGTGATTTCCAAAACAAAAAACAGACGGTGCCTGACAAAGAAAAATACCAATATCGTGAAACATTGCCGCCTGCTCAATAAACTGTAAATCAGCATTTAATTCCGGGTGTGTTTTACAAACCTCCATCGCTTTTTCTGCAACCCGACGACTGTGAAAAATTAACAGTTTGTACAAATCGCTGTTTTTGTCATAATATTTTTCTATAATTTTATTGTACATAAAAAAACAATTTTTGTCCTTGCAGATTTGCAAATCCGAAAAGACAAGGGGGCTAATTTTACAACGTTCGTATTAATATATTAATTGTTAAAAATAAAATAATACAAGTAAAAATAATGCTTATAAATAAACTTTTCCACAAATCGCCCCAATATTGTATTGAATCTATTTTTTTGTCCTTTGGATACAAAAGATAATAAATTCTTATGCTAATTAGTTTTAAAGTACCTATTATCAATATTGATGCGACAAATAAGAATATATTTGTTATTTCTTCATACGAAAATAATAAAAACAATAGTACTGACAATTCTAATAAATTGAAAATACATAGTCCCCAAAATAAAAATCCGTTTTTTAACTTTTTAATCTTATATATTATTTGAATAGACAAACAAAAAATAAAAGAAGTATGTACAGACCCACCATAAAGAATTACCATTGCTAATATAGTTTCTTTATATCCAAAATAGATACCTTTATTTACTAATCCGGTAAAAAACAGTAGAAGTAATATAATATAACTTATTACAGACACCATTAATCCTATTGAGGTAGGATATTTTCTGATAAGTTTTTTTATTCTATATTTTCTCATTCTTTTCTTTTTGTTCTCTTCGATAATAGAAAAAAGCCATTATTAAAAAATAAAGTGTTGTTATTATCAATAATGCGTACACCGCTTTTTCGCCTCCTATTGTATCTAATAGTTTCATTAAAGATTGAAATGCGCCTTTTGAAGGATTATGTCCTCTTTCTTTAATAATTTGATCATAATCACCAACAGACATTTGTTGCAATAAAAATAAAGGAAGTAGTGCACCAAACAACTGCCACTTCCACGTATTTGTACCTTTATCTTTCATTATTTTTCAATTTGTTTATCTCCCGTCCTTGCGATTTGCAAATCCGAAAAGGCAAGTTTTTTAATTGCTTTCGTCTTTTATTTCTACTAAATACCATTTATCATTATCAAGTTCAAAAATGTAAGTTATACGAACTCCTGTATCTTCTATGTGCAATTCTACATTATATTTATTTTCACTGATTTTTGAAAATATCTTTCTATTAAAAATTTTTAAATTTTGATATTTCCGTTCTTCCCTATTTATGATTACTTCTCTATCGCGTGTAACAAGAGTATCGCCAGAGTCGTCAAATTCGTAAATATGAATAGTTAAAGGAAATTCTATTCGTGCTAATTGAAAGACAGAATCTTGTTGGAATTGAGAAAAAAAAGATTGAAAATCTTCTTTTGATTGTATTTCAACAAGAGAAATCATATCTTTTGCCGCCTCTTCAATTCCTGTTTTTGATTTTGAGTTGTTATTGCAACCACAAAATAAAACAAATATTATTATAAATATTGAATTTTTAATTTGCATAATATTAAATTTTTATCCCGTCCTTGCAGATTTGCATATCCGTTACGACAAAAATCATTATTTTTTTCGTTTTTTTAATTTTTCGACCTCTTGCTGCAATTTTTCAATTTCTTTATCTTGATTATAAATTGTTTTCAAAAGTCCGTTCAGTTCTTCATTTTCAATCGTTGTAGGATATTGAGCATCAACACGTTCCAAGAAGTCGGCAAGAATATTCATATAATTAATAAATGCCTCGTAAGGGCTTTCAAAACGGCTTCCAAAGGCATCTTTATGGCTCATAAAACGGAAATAATCGCTTGTTTGCAGCACGAGCCAGTCGCGCAGCAGCGGTTTGTCCGTACAAAGATGAACGCGCTCGGAAACGGCGTAAAGTTTGTTCAACGCCTCCTGCTGCAAGTCATTTCCAAGCCAGGCAGTAAGATTTTTATCATTGCCCGACCAACTCATCGGATACGGGACAGACAGCGCACCGGCAGATTCCTGCGTTTTGGTAATTTCACTCGGCGTAGCAAAACCGATTCCGCGCTCAGCAGCGTGCGCAGGCAATGCTTTTAGAAAATTAAAAATTCCCGATTCGGCAGTATTGTAAAATCCAAACGCCTCGTAGCCCATCCAAATATTGATAACTTGCTCTTTTTCGGGCAAAGCGGCAATCCAGTTTATAAATATTTCGGATTTTAGCGGAAAATTTAGCCACGTGCGGTCGGAAAATCGAAACGCAATATCGTCGCTGAGTTTGAAATTACGCACAAGCAGTTTCAATTTGCCAATCGTGGCGTGATTATAGACATAATTCGGACTTTTCCAGCCCAAAACGTGTTTTGCCTCGTCGATAAGCATCGTTTTAAAACCCAAACGAGCGACAATTTCGCCGATTTCATCGGAATAAATCAGTTCGGCGTTGCGCAAAGCAGTCGGCTTTTTGCCAAAAAGCGTTTCAATCTTTGCGGCGTGCTGCTTTACCTGCATTTCAAATTCTTCGGCATTGAAAACCGATGACAAAGAATGCGAATACGGCTCGGCAAGAAACTCAACGCTGCCCGTTTTTGCCAATTCCTGAAAACTTCCGATAACTTCGGGCGCATAATGCTCAAACTGTTCGAGGGCGATGCCCGAAATGGAAAAGGCACAGCGGAAATTTCCGTCAGAGTTGCGAATCATTTCCAAAATTGCCTGATTTGCAGGCAAATATGAGCGTGCAGCCAATCCGACAATTCGTTCTTCGGTATGAAAATCGTCGTAATAATAATGGTCGAAACCAATATCAAAAAAACGATAGCGTTTCAACTCTATTGGCTGATGAATTTCAAAATAAAAGCAAATGTTTTTCATATTTTTTGAAATTTTTTATTAAAAAAGTGTAATTGTTTCGCAGTTAAGAAAATTTGAAGCAACGGAAAATGTTTAAACATTATATTCACAGTGGCATCTGTTTTTTTTGTTTTCTTGATTTTCTCCATTTTCTGATAAAATAAATTGTTGGAATTGCAATCAAAAAGAAGGGCCAGAGCGTAATAAGAGCGATAAAAACGCTAACAATCACATTCCAACCGTCTGTCAGAGCATTGCCAATGCGCGTTGAAAAGCCCATTTGAGACGAAATTGCAGTTTGCGGTTTTTCTTTGTAAAGTGTCAGATTGAGTGTGCTGTAATTTACGCAGTCGTCAATAAAGCGCAGTTTGCCTTTTGCGCTTTCGATTTCCTCCTCCATGTTGCGAATTTTTTCCTGCACTGCGAGCATATCATCTACAGTTTTTGAATTTTTCAGAAAATCACGGTATTTTTCTAAATATAACTCTTTGTTTTTCAGGCGAATAGCCGTGTCGTAATAATCTTCGGTTACATCACGAGTATTAATTGATTTTTCAGTTATTATTCCAATTTTTTCTGTTGAAATAGAATTGATAAATTTGTCAAAATTATTACTTTCGATGCGCAAAACCAAACCGTATTCTTCTCTGTATGAGTAGTTTGTGTAATTTTCGTTTTGTGCATAGCCGTTTAGTTTTTTTAACAAAGTATCAATAACTGAGCGTGTTTTTTGCAGGTTGTCGGTTTGAATAGAAAGTGTGCCGTCTTTGATAATTTTCTTTGCAATTTGCATATTTACAGGCGATTGCGAAGTATTTGACATCTCATTGTCAGATATTTTTTCGCGTTCCAAACTAATAGCACTATCCTGCACTTCTGTGCTATTAACGGACATCAAAACCGCTTCATCTGCCATTTTACTGCCGCAGCCATAGATTGCAAAGAGGCAGAACATTAACATAAATTTACTTTTCATATACATAATATTAGTTGTTTATAAATATTTATTAATATATATATATAATAACTTAAAAAAACAATATTTATTGTATTTTATTAAAAAAACAAAAATAATTATTCAATAAAAAATTTAGTTTTTTCTCGTGTTTGTTTATCTGTTTCTACATAATCATCATAAGTTGGTAATTGAATGAAAGTTATATTGTTCATTACTTTTTCGATGATTTCGCTCATTTGCAAAAAACCGATTTTGTTTTCCAAAAAAGCACGATTTACAACTTCATTTGCAGCATTGAGTACGCAAGGCATATTTCCGCCTTTTTCCATTGCAAAATATGCCAAAGCAAGATTTCTAAAACGCTGTGTATCTGGCTTTTCAAAAGTCAAAGTATTATATTTTGAAAAATCCAAACGTTCAAAATTATTCGGCAGCCGTTCGGGGAAGCCAAGCGCATACTGAATTGGCAAACGCATATCTGGAACACCCATTTGCGCCTTAATTGAGCCGTCGGTAAATTGCACCATCGAATGAATTATCGACTGCGGATGCACCACAACATCGATTTTTTCGGGCGGCAAGCCAAAAAGCCACTTCGCCTCAATAACTTCAAAGCCCTTATTTATCATAGTCGCCGAATCGACAGTAATTTTTGCGCCCATTTCCCAATTCGGGTGGCAAAGTGCCTGCGCAGAAGTTACATTTTGTAATTCTTTCAATGTTTTTGTGCGAAACGGACCACCCGATGCAGTCAAAATCAGTTTTTCAATTTCGTTGGGATTTTCGCCCGTAAGACATTGAAAAACAGCCGAATGTTCCGAATCGACAGGAATAATTTGAGCGTGAAATTCAGCCACAAGCGCATTTATCAACTCGCCCGCCACAACAAGCGTTTCCTTATTTGCCAGCGCAATTCGTTTTCCCGCTCTGACAGCGCGAATTGTCGGCAGCAATCCGGAATAACCGACCATTGCAGTTACAACTGTGTCAATCGGCTGCATTTCAGCGACTTGCGCAATCGCATCTTCGCCTGCAAAAACCTTAATCGGTTCGTTTCGTAGTGCATTTTTTAATGTTTGATAATAATTTTTATTGCCGATTACAACAATTTCAGGCAGGTACGTAATTGCCTGACGGATAAGCAATTCCACATTATTGTTAGCCGTAAGTGCATACACTTCAAAGTGTTCGGGATTTTGCCGAACAACATCAAGAGTTTGCGTTCCTATTGAGCCGGTAGAACCTAATATGGCGATTTGTTTTTTCAAAATTATTATTTATTCAATATTTTTTAACAATTCACTTGCTTTCATTTCCATTTTTGAAAATGCAAATAATTTTCTTCCCAAATCTTTCAGTGATGCGCCAATATGATATAAATCGTTGTCAATTAGCAGAAAACGGTCGTGTATATTTGGTTTTTCTTCAATAAAAATTTCAGGATATTGGGTGTTATGCCTTTGTAAATCAAGTTGTAAGGTGTCGGAAACTTTTTTGGTATAAATTGTTGCTTTAACATTATCTTTGCGCTTCAATAGTAATGTTAAAACACTGACATCTACGTAATTATCCATTACAATAATTTCTTTTTTTGCCAATTCAATCAAATTGGAAACAAATTTATAAGCATCAAAAATCTGTCCGTTATAAAATATACCTTCTTTTGGCGGCAATTCGGTACGCACAATAAAATCTATCTGTTTTTGATGTTCAAAAAGTTGCTGTTCGTGTTGCGAAAGTTTATTATCAATCTGTTCAAAACGCTGATTTATAGCATATCCACGCAAAAGATAATCTTTCAAAACCCTGTTTGCCCAAATGCGAAACTGCGTGCCGCGTGGCGACTTTACACGATAACCAACAGAAATTATTACATCAAGATTGTAAAGATTTGTACTTGCAGTTTGCGTTTTCCCCGAAATAGCACCGTGTTGAGTGGTATGCCGGAAATTTCGGCATACCACTTCTACTTCCAATTCACCTTCTTTAAAAACATTTCTAATATGGTCGCCAATTGTACGTCTATCCTTGCCAAACAGCAGTCCCATTTGACTTTGCGTAAGCCAAACAGTATCATTTTCGACAAGCACACTTATGGAAATATCGCCCTCTTGTGTTTTGTAGATTATAATATCTTTGCTGTCCATTTTTTCAATATTTAATTTTGCAAATATTGCCTATTACTTTTTTGAGTGTTATGCCGGAAATTCCGGCATAACACTTTACTGCATACCAAAAGTTGCGCCTGTGATATCGAGTAACTCTGCGGTAATTGCCTGCTGACGCGATTTGTTGTATTGCAAAGTCAGTTCCTGCAAGAGGTCATTTGCATTGTCGGTTGCGATTTGCATTGCAATGGTACGAGCGGCATGTTCTGATGCATTCGAGTCAAGCAAAGCCGCATACAGTTTTAGTTTTATAACCTTGGGAATCAATTCTTTAAGAATTTGCTCGCGGTTCGGCTCAACCAAATAATACAATTCTTTGTCGTTTTCTTTATTATTATTTTTTAAAGAAAACGGCAAAAATGTCTCACGCTGCAAAACCTGCGAACTTTTATTTTTATAATGATGAAAAATCAACTCAACGCGGTCAATTTTTTTATCCAAAAAATCGTTCATAAGTTGTTTTGCAATAGCAGCAACGGCTTCATAAGTCGGTTTTTCGGCAATATTTTCAAAATTATTTTCAGACGAAAAACCGATTTTTGCCGCCGCTTTTGTAATTTTTTTCCCAATGGGATAAATTTTAATATTTGATTTTTCCAAATGATTATACTCGTTGAGAGTTTGAGTCAAAAGCCGCGCCACATTGCTGTTGAACGCACCGCACAAACTTGAATTTGAGGAAATTGCAACCACAGCAACATTTTCGGTCGGTCGCTGGTCGGCAAAAGGGGAAACCGTGTCGCTATCGGCAGACAAAAAGTTGGTTAGCAGCGAGTTAAGTTTATTTTCGTAAGGCAAAAAGTTTTCTATTGCCCGCTGCGATTTGCGCAACTTGGCAGACGAAACCATTTTCATTGCCGAAGTGATTTTGCGCGTCGAGCCAACCGACTGAATGCGCGATTTTATTTCTTTAAGCGAAGACATCTTTTTATTAATGATTAAAGATTAATGATTAATGTTTAATGTTTAATGATTATTTATTATTGTTTTTTCAAAAAATAATTTTTGCAAAAATAATATTTTTTTTCTAAATAAAAAGAGTTATAATATTTCACTCATCTGAAAAACGCACAAGCATATTTCTGTATGAATTAAAGATTTTTGATTTGGAAACAAAACCAATATATCGTCCGTTAGAATCGGTTACGGGAAGGTTCCACGCAGCAGTGTCCTCAAAAATTTCCATAACTTTTTCCATCGGCATTTCGTTGTTCAAAATCGCAGGCGGATAAATCATCAACTGACGAATTGTGAAACGGTCGTAAAGTTCGTGGCGAAACATAATATTGCGCACCTCGTCCAACGAAACAATTCCTATTAGCCGTCCGCTTTCTTTTTCTTGAACAGGAAAAATATTGCGGTGCGAACGTGCAATTTCTTTTACAAAATCGCCCAAAGTCATTTCCGGAAAAACCACGTTTAAGTCGGTTTCAAGCACATTTTCCATTTTCATTAAAGTCAAAACCGCTTTATCTTTGTGGTGCGTAAGCAGTTCGCCTTTTGCCGCCAGGCGCATTGCATACAAACTGTGCGGTTCAAAAATAATTATTGTAACATAAGCAGTTACCGAAACTATCATCAACGTCATTAGCAAATCGTAACCGCCTGTGAGTTCGGCAATAAGAAAAATCCCCGTCAGCGGTGCGTGCATCACTGCCGACATCACGCCCGTCATTCCCGCAATGGCAAAATTGGCAGTCGGCATCAGGAAACCCAAAATTGCGAATATTTTTACCACCACAAATCCTGTTATACAGCCGATAAACAGCGAAGGTGCAAAAAGTCCGCCAACGCCACCGCCGCTTGTGGTGCAAGTTGAGGCAACTATTTTTAATAAAATTATTAATGTTAAATAAAAAATAACCATATATTCGTTGCCCATCGCTGCCTGAAACGGACTGCGGTCGAAAACGGAAACAACATTGCCCGAAAGTAGTTCATTAACAGTGTCGTAACCTTCGCCATAAAGCGGCGGAAAAATGAAAATCAACAAGCCCAAAGTCGTGCCGCCCAAAGCCCATTTAAACATCGGACTTTTTATTTTTCTAAATTGTGTTTCCAAAAAATTCATTCCACGAGTAATATACAGCGACACAAGTCCGCAAACAATTCCCAAAATAATAAGATACGGAATCCTCTCAACAGCAAACGATTGCGCAGCGAATAAATCGAACATATAAGTTTTTCCGGTAAAAATATATGAGGCAGCCGTTGCCGAAACCGCCGAAATCAACAGCGGCACAATCGAAGTCATTGTCATATCAATCATCAGCACTTCGAGAGTAAAAACAAAACCCGCAATAGGCGCATTGAAAACGCCCGCAATCGCCCCCGATGCGCCGCAGCCGACAAGCAACATCAGCGTTTTCTGGTCCATTTTAAAAAGTTTCCCCAAATTTGAACCAATCGCCGAGCCGGTAAGCACAATCGGTGCCTCAGCACCGACAGAGCCGCCAAGCCCAATGGTAAACACACTGCCAACCATCGAAGTCCAAACATTGTGAAGTTTGATAATACTTTTTCGTTGCGAAATTGCGTACAAAATGCGCGTAACGCCGTGCGAAATATCATCTCGCACAATGTAACGCACAAAAAGCGAAGTAATCAGAATGCCAATCGAAGGAAAAATCAGGTAGCCGTAGTTCAACGAATTTTTATTTGCAATGTTTGTAATCCAATTATGCAAAATATGAATCGATTCTTTTAACAAAAACGCTGCTACGGCACACAAAACGCCGACCAACAAACTCAAAAAAAGCACAAAATGCTGCAATTTAACGTGTTCCGCACGCCAAACAATCAACTTTTCGTACCATCGAGAAAATTCCATTTAATTGATTTTCAATTATATAAAATATTTTTTTATAATTAGTTTGCAAAAGTACGGAAAAATTTTTTGTTTGGAATAAAAAAATTAGGTTAATGTCCGTTTTTTTGTCAATTATAAATTATGTTTTATCTTTGCGCTGTACTTTTTTGTAATCTAAAAACTAAAAACTGATAACTGAAAACTACAATATGTTCAACATCAAACAATCACAATTAGGGAAAACGGTTAAAACGCCTGAAAAATACAACCCTGAATTGCTTTTTCGTATTCCGAGTGCCAACAATCGTATCAAATACGGTATTTCGGTTGAGAAATTGCCTTTCATTGGCGTTGATACGTGGAATTGTTATGAAGTGTCGTTTATGACGGACAACGGATTACCTGTTTCGCGTATTTTAAAAATTGTCTTTGATGCTGAAAATGAATATTTGATAGAATCAAAATCGCTGAAATTATATCTTAATTCGTTGAATTTCAGCCATCTGGGTAAAACCGTTGCCGAAGCGACTAAAAATGTTGAAAAACTTATTTTGTCGGATTTGCGTAAAACACTTGATACAGAAAAGATTACACTAAAATTATTTGCTCAAGACGAAATTCCAAAACCTGCTTTTATAAATGTAGAATATGTCGATTTTATAAGTTTGGCAGATGATAAAGAATTGATTAACAGTAATTTTACTTTTTTCAAAGAAGATAAAAACCTGCTCAAAGGTATTTTGCAAAAGGGAAAATCACAAGAATACGCTTTTCGTACCGATATTTTGCGTTCAAATTGTCCTGTAACCAATCAACCTGACTGGGGCGATTTATTTGTAAGAATTAAAACCGACTATAAGATTGATTTTCAATCGGTTATTGCATATATTATTTCTTTGAGAAAAGAAAATCATTTTCACGAAGAAGTTGTTGAGATGATTTATAAACACTTGTCATCTGCTTTTTTGTCTGAAAAACTGCTTGTAGCAGCGATGTACACACGGCGTGGTGGCATTGATATAAATCCGATTCGTGTTTCGTGCATCGACTGGTTGGAAACTGCTTTTACCGATGTCAAACATTTGATTTCAAAGACATGGCGGCAGTAATTATTTGGCAAATATTTGGGGAAAGTATAATGTGTCGTAACCTGAGCCGGATAAAACATAACAGGTTTTTGTACAAATTAATTTGTGCCCAAATTATTTCCCCCGTCTTACGCCTTCGTCAAAAACAACATTTTCAGGTGGCGTGAGCAGACATTCTGGATTTGCAAGAATTTTGTTGAACGCACGCATCGACGAGGCGTAATAGAAACCATCGCAAACGCGCTCGTCAAGTACAAAGCGCAGCAATAAACTTTTTTCTTTGCGTATATTTCCGTCTTTTTCGGTTATGTTGCGTGTGGTTTTGCGTCCAAGAGCAACAAACATACTGCAAGTTCCAAATTCGTACAAATGATGATAAATGCTTTCTACGCCAATAGAGCCGATATTTGTGAGAAAGATACTGCTGTGCCAGGGACTTACGCGGAAAATTGTGCGCGGCATAAGTCCGATTTTATCCATCCAGAACAAACTCAAAACCGCAGTGCGAAGCAAAAATGAAGGCAAAAGTCCGAAAGTTTTTGCAACAACATCGGAACCGTTCTTTTGTCCCAATTTGATATTTTTTTCAATTTCTTCGCTAATCCGCTCAACAACGTCCTGCAAAGTATCTTCCATTCGGAAATACGGTTTTATCAGCGTTTCTTCGCCATCATCGGTCAGCGAGCGTTTTACGGCAATGGAAAGATTAAAATGATTTCGTGCAAAAATTTTATTCCACACAACAAAACGGTTAAGATTTGGACGTTGCGAGACCAGCCGAACAAGTGCCGCAATCAAAATGTGCATAATCGAAAGTTGCGGCATTTCATCTTTGTGGTCTTGCACAAACTGTTCGAGATGATTTATCGTAATGCGGTCGCTGTAAAAATTCTGCGCATCCATTCGCGTGCGCAAAAAAAACGGAATTACCTGAAAAACCGTATCCACATTGCGCACCCGCCAACCATCGTAGCGGTCGCCCAAACGCCATTTGAAGTGTTTGAACTTAAATTCTCTGAATTGTTTATCCATTTATTTTTAAATTTAGGAGTTAGAAGTTGAAAATAAAATGCCAAAGGTAATATTTTTTTGCAATCACACAAAATAATGATTTATGTTAAAGATAAAAGAAAATTTCTTCCCTTTTTCATTTTTTTAATACAAAAACCCAAAATGCCAAAGCGGAATAATGTTTAAGTAACCAAATTCGATGTCGTCTTTAACAACAAAAGCGTTTTTTACACCCTGAATTTGTTTCTTTTCCTTGCTTTTTCCACCGATTTCAAAAGTAAAATCATCAATAACAAAATCGGCAGCAGATGAGGAAACCACATCGTATTTTACCTTTGTTTGATTGAAAAAAAATGTCTCTCGAATATTGCCTACATTCGCTGTTTCTTTGGCAAGTGCGTGAATTAAATTTGTATTTTCAAGATAAATTTTATCAACTTTACCCAAACCGCGAATGCCGCCTACATCATCGCGCAACTGCGTAATTAACCCCGCCTCTTCAATAAAAAGGCAATAATCGGCAATGTTGTTGCGGCTCGCACTCAACACCTTTGCAATATTGGTAAAATTTGGCTTAAACGGCATACTTTGCGCAATCAAAGCCATAAGTTGCTTGAGTTTGCGCCCTGTCGAAACATTCATATCGGAAAAGATCGGAATATCAACCTCAAGTGTCTGATTTACAAGTTGTTTTAGTAGAACAAAATATTTTTCGTCATCGCAAAAAGGGTAATAACCGCATTTGAGATAATCATTAAAAAGCGGCAAAGGGTGTTCTACCGAAATTTTTACTTTTTGTTCAATAACTTCTTGCAAATCAAACAGTTCAGTAGAAATATTGTGAAACATTTGCAGATATTCGCGGAACGAAAGTCCTTGCATTTTGTACATCACAGCACGGCGGCTCAAATCGGCAACGCCTTTGTTTATATCAAGAATTGATGACCCTGTAAAAACAACTTTGAGTTCGGGAAAATAGTCGTAAATCAATTTCAGTTCCCGCGACCACTCTTTGTATTTGTGAATTTCGTCAATAAAAAGCGTTTTTCCGCCGATTTTTACAAAATTTTCTGCTAAATCAAGCAGTTTTTTTATCGGCAAAATAAAAATCGTCAGCCACCACATAAAGCGTTTCGGCAGGGTTTAGGTCTTTTTGATATGCTGCAAAATGAGCGTTGTTTTTCCCACGCCGCGTGCCCCTGTCAAGCCAATCATTCGGCTGTTCCAGTTGATTTCTTTGTAGATATAACGCAGAAAATCAACGTTTGTTTTTTCTAATGTCTGATAAAAAACTTTCTGTAAATTTTCCATAATCGTAAAATTTTAAAGTGCAAAGATAATAAAAATTGCACTATTAGAGTGCAAAATCAATAAAAAATTGCACTCTAACAGTGCGTTTTTAGTAAAATATTGATATCCTGCCCTTCTGCGCAATTTCTTAATGATAGCAAAAGTTTGAAGTTAGAATAATTCTTCATTCATCAATCTTCATTCTTCTTTTTCTCACACTCCTGCACCGCTGAAAATTATTTGAAAAGTATAAATCAAAATTTTTATATCAACAAAAAGCGACATATTATCCATATAAATAATATCGTAATTTAGCCGTTCTATCATTTTTTCGAGCGTGTCGGAATATCCGATGCGAATCGGTCCCCACGATGTAAGTCCGGGTTGAATTTTGTACAGCAGGCAATAATAAGGCGCAATTTCGGTAATTTTTTTTATAAAAAATGCTCTTTCGGGGCGCGGACCGACTAAACTCATATCGCCGCGCAAAATATTCACAAACTGCGGAATTTCGTCTAAGCGATATTTTCGTAAAAAATGTCCAACTTTCGTTATGCGGTCGTCTGTTGCATTGCTCAACTGCGGAACGCCGCTTTCTGCATTGCTGCGCATAGTTCTGAATTTCAGCATTTTAAAAGGATTGCCGGATTTTCCTATCCTTTCCTGACTGAAAAAAACTTTCCCGCGCGAATCTGTTTTTATTATTATAGAAATAATAATTATTGGTAAAGCACACAAAATCAGCGCAATAATCGAAAATAAAATATCGAAAAAACGTTTTGCACACACTTGCCAGTCGGACATCGACGGGCGTGTAACGCTCACAAGCGGGCTTAATTTCGGATTTTCCATTTTTGCGCTACCGGTAAGAATCTCGTTCAAACGCGGGGTAAAACTAATATCGATATTATAAGTAAAAAGTTTGTTAATCAACGAAAAAAGTGTAAAATCGTCAGGGTCTTCGAGTGCGATAATTATTTTTTCAATTTTATAATTATCTATCAATGAGGCAATTTCGTGAAACGAACCCAAAAGATTTTCTTTTGTAAACTTTGGCAATCCATTAGGCGAAATAAACCCCGAAAAAACATCTGTTGTCGAAAATTCAAGTTCGCTTGCAATTTTTTGTGCATTCTTACCAAAACCGATTATTGCTGTATTTGTAGCCCATTTTTTTGTTTTATAATTGCGTTTTACATACGAAATAATCAACAGCCGCGAAATTAATGTTATAAAAAACTGCAATCCCAAAAGCACGAGCAGCGAATAATAATAATATTGATATGTAACTACCACATCATCAAGCATTAAGGCAAAAAATATTACGAAAGAAATTATAAATGCAGACGAAAGTGTGGCAAGAAAAATTGACGTTCGCGAAAGATGCAGCGGCTGCAGGTAAATGCCTGATAACCAGTGAAAAAACATACACGCCAACGGATAAACAACAATGCTGGAAATAAAATTATATTTTGGAATAAAAACGCGCACATTTTCGAACAGAATATTATTATTTACCATTTGCCGAAAATACATAAAACACACCCACACCACGAGTGCGGCAATCAAATCAGTAATAATATATCCGTAACGAAGTAAAGATTTTTTCACATTAAATTATTTTCTTATTATTTGAATTTCAGCGTTTTGACCTAATTTTATGATTGACGACGGGGCTGACAAAGTTTTGTCGTCCTGTCGGAATTTTACAACATAATCAACTGATTTAATGATATTTTCGGTAATTTCTGTAAAATTTGCAGGCGATTTTTCGCCGCTTGTGTTTGCCGAAGTAGAAACAATCGGCTTGCCGAACATTTTACAAAGCATCTGGCAAAAATCATCTTTGGGAACACGAAATCCAACCGAACCATCTTCGGCGACTACCGATTTTGCCAAATTCTTTGCATTAGAATAAATAATTGTAAGCGGTTTGTCCGAAATTTCTATCAAATCGTAAGCAATTTCAGGGATTTTTTCTACATAAACAGAAATCTGACTTGCACTTTCGGCGAGTAAAATCAGCGATTTCGAGTCGGCTCGCTGCTTTATTTCAAAAACTCGGCGCACTGCATTTTCGTTTGTAGCATCGCAACCGATACCCCAAATCGTGTCGGTTGGGTAAAGAATCGTACCGCCGTTTCGCAAAACATTGATACATTGCTTAATATCTTCTTTTAGATTATTTTCCAAAATATTCAGATAATAAAACGTAAAATCATAACGAAAACTTTCCAAAAATATTACAAAAAAAAGAGGAAAAATTTATTAAATTTCCTCCTTTTATAAAAGTAACACGATTTACAATCAATAAGTCAATTTTCCAAAGGTATAATCGTATTTTCCTTTAAATAATTGCATCAAAAACAGGGCTTTATGGTCGTTTGAATAAATGACATCGTGAAAAATAATGTTTTTCTCTTTTGCATTGATTAACAATGTTTTGCGTCTGGCAATCGAATTCCCTTCGATTGTACAAAGCACGGTGGAACCGTTGATTTTCATTTCCCATTGCTTAAAATCTTCTCTATTTGCAATATTCTGATGCACAGGATTTTGCACATTATCGTTAAAAACAAGAAACAGTTTTTTACCGCTTTTAATAGCACTTACCGAAACAGGCAAATGACGCAAATTTCCGAGCATTTCGTCCGATTTTATTTGCGGCAAATATCTCACATCAACTTTTTCTCCAATTTGATTTTTGTAAATGACAGAAATATTTTTCAAATTGCCGTCAGGTGTATAAAATCCCACAAAAATATTTCCTGCATTGAACATATACGATGGCGAGGCAACGTTGTTGGCTAAAGCATTACTTTGAATTTTTGTTTGTCTGTCTTCGCCAACAACCACAATACTTGTATCCGAAAGTTCGTAAATTCCGACAATTTGTTTGGTAAAATCGGATTTAAAAACAGTACTCGGCTTTACCCCGCGAGCCAGTGATTCTTTAAATGTCTTCGTTTTAAAAGAAAAATCGTGCAAATTTTCGTTGTAAAGCGCAGAGAAAGTACCTCCATCTGTTTCGTTGTTTCCTTCTTTATAAAATCCAGCAACAAATAAGTTATTGTTATTCAATATTTTACACTTCATACTGCGAATTTCTGCAAAAGGACACTGCTCCGAAATTTGGTCAGAAATGCCATCCGGATCAACTTGGACAATCTCCAAAACTGTATTTGAGGTAAGTCCATTACGTAAATTATATGATTTTCCAATAATAAAAACCGTGTTTGATTCATTTGAAACAGCAATATCATCAAAAGTGAAATTTGTTTTTTCAAATTGCGGGACAATTTTCGTTTGCCACAAAAGGTCTCCCGCTACATCAAAAGTTAAAATATAACTGCACTGATATTCATTATATTTTGAAATCAGAGTAATAAGTACAGATTTTACCGTTTTTTCAGAATTTTCGCACACTATGAATTTATATGAATCGCCACGCTCGATTCCAAGCGAAATAAGTTGCTCACTTGAAAAATCATCTTCATCTGTCAAAACCGTTAATCGATTGAAAACAAGAGAATTATTGTTTTCCACAAAAGTGATTAATCCCATTCCCGAATCACTATTGAAGTTGAAAAGCACTTCTCCCAAAAGTTTTTCGGACAAAGGAAATGTTTCGGCTTGCGTAACATCGGAATTTATTTTGCAAAGCGTTTGTCTGCCAAGTAATAAATAAAAATCGCTATTATTATAGCCGATAAAATTATAATTTGTTGCCGAATTTAATGATTTTCTTACAGATTCATATAATGATGCATTGCTTTCAACAAATTGTACCTGTGCTGTGGCAGCAATTAAATTGAGTAAGAAAACGGAAAGGAATATAGTTTTTTTCATTACAAATATTTTTCAAAGAAATTTATTAACGGCTGCAAAAGTAAATAAAAATTTCCAAATAGAAAATTATCAGTATTTTTGCAGCAAAATTTTTTATTAATATTATTCTCACCGGCGCAACTTTAACGCAGCGTAACTTGAGACGGATAATATTCTGCAATGCAAATCCCAAAACAGACATTTTCCTGCCAAAATGACACTTTTAATAATTGGCAAAATTATTGACATAAAACGAAATGTTTTATTAATCATTAATAATTAAACATTAATCATTAATTAAGAGTTATGAGCAAACGACATAAATACCACAATAACAATAATTTCCAAAAGAATATGCATAAAAATGTTTCTATCAATGATAATAATCAAAATGCAGATTTTAAAGAGGAAATGGCGGTAGAACCGATTTTGGAAGATATTACCGAAGTTGAGGCACAGGAAGTTGAGCAGGAAGAAAAGGACTTAACCGAAGAATACAACGACCTGAAAGAAAGTAATTTACGGCTTCTTGCAGAATTTGATAATTACCGAAAACGTACACAAAAAGAAAAAGCAGAGTTGATTAAAACAGCTACCGCCGATGTGCTAACTGAATTGTTGCCTGTAATAGATGATTTTGAGCGGGCAAAACAGTCGCTTGAATCTGCAAATGACATTTTGGCAGTCGTTCAGGGTGTTGATTTAATTTATCAAAAATTTATTACTTTTCTAAATCAGCACGGCGTGGAAGAAATACCGACAAAAAATGAAGATTTTAACACCGAATACCATGAGGCGGTAACGCTCTTTGCTGCACCTACGCCCGAACAAAAAGGAAAAATAATCGACTGTATTTCAAAAGGTTACACCCTCAACAATAAAGTAATTCGTTTTGCTAAAGTGGTTGTTGGAGAATAAATAAAAAATTTTATGGCTACAAAAAGAGATTATTACGAAATTTTAGATGTTGCGAAAACTGCCACAGCAGAAGAAATTAAAAAAGCGTATCGCAAAAAAGCAATTCAGTATCATCCCGACAAAAATCCCGGCGATAAGGCAGCCGAAGAAAAATTTAAGGAGGCAGCCGAGGCGTATGAAGTGCTTTCAGACCCACAAAAACGTTCAAGATACGACCAGTTTGGACATGCAGGAGTAGGTGGAGCAGGAGGATTTAGCGGAGGCGAAATGTCGATGGAAGATATTTTTGCACATTTTGGAGACATCATTGGCGACCTTTTTACTGGTGGCAGAGGCGGCGGTTTCGGCAGTTTCACGCGCGGCTTTGGACAAAATGCTTATGGCAACTCACGTCGAGTAAGGCGCGGTACCGACTTGCGCGTTAAAGTTAAACTTACTCTTAAAGAAATTGCCGAAGGCGTAGAGAAAAAAATAAAAGTGAGAAAATATATTGCCTGCAAAAAATGCGGTGGCAACGGCACCGCCGGCGGCGCAAATGACTTACAAACTTGCCCCGACTGCAATGGAAGCGGCACTATCATACGAATGCAGCGCACACTTTTGGGCTCAATGCAAAGCGCAAGCGAATGTCCAACCTGTCAGGGCGAAGGTAAAATAATAAAAAATAAATGTCCGCAATGCAATGGCGAAGGTGTAACTCTTGATGACGAAATTATTAGCATAAAAATTCCTGCCGGTGTTAGCAACGGAATGCAACTTTCGATGTCAGGCAAAGGAAATGCGGCAAGGCGTGGCGGAATAAATGGCGACCTTTATATTCTCGTTGAAGAAGAAGAACACCCCGAACTGATACGCGATGAAAATGACCTGATTTACAATCTTTTACTTTCGGTAACAGATGCTACATTAGGTTGTTCGGCAGAAGTGCCGACAATAGACGGCAAGGCAAAAGTCAGCATAGAGGCAGGAACACAGCCCGGAAAAGTGTTGAGATTACGCGGAAAAGGGCTGCCATCGCTTAATAATTATGGGAAAGGAGATTTACTTGTAAATATTGGTGTTTATATTCCTGAAAAACTTAATCGGGAAGAAAAAAATCTTTTTGAACAACTCGCTGCATCCGAAAATATAAAACCAAACAAAACCGCATCAAATAATTTCTTTTCACATTTTAGGAATTTATTCAAATAAAAAAATATAAACCCTTGTTGTACGGGCACAAACGGCAATAAATTGCGATATCTGCCCGTTTTTTGTTTTTGGCACGTTATTTGCTTTTTTTGGGCACAGAATAAAAATTTAATTTTTTTTATTCTAATAAATATTTTTTTATTAACATTTAAAGTATAAGGAATTAATATTATGAGAGCAAAAATTTTATTTTCAGCAGTTGTAACGGTTTTTTTTACAATGTCGTGCTCGGCACAGCAAAAAGTAACGGTTAATGCAACAAGTACCGACATTAGTTACAACCTCGATTTGCAGGCGGTTGCCAATCTTTTTGGGCAGGCGTACGATTTGGAAGATTTTGAAATGCGCCTCAACGACCCCAACAATCCAATATCAAACCTCGATTTGAACAACGACGGTTATGTTGATTATTTGCGTGTGGTAGAGGCAACGGATAATGACACCAAACTTGTTGTTATTCAGGCAGTTTTGGATAAAGATGTTTATCAGGACATTGCCACTATCGTTGTTGACCGTCAAAAAAGAAATACAACTTACGTTCAGGTAGTTGGTAATTCGTATATTTACGGTACTAATTATTATTTTGAACCCGTTTATGTGGTTGTGCCGCCAATTTATTCGTGGTTCTGGAGTCCGCGCTGGCGTGTGTGGTATTCGCCTTATTATTGGGGATATTATCCTTCGTACTATAGGTATTACCGTCCGTATCCGATTAATGTTTATGTAAATAATATTTATATTAATTATTATAATACAAATATTACGTACAATTACAATACGACAAGGCATTCCCGTATTGACCAACTTTCGCGCAATGTAAGCCGAAACGATTTTGCAACGCGCTACCCTGACCGTTCTTTTACAAATCGAAATGCAGGTTCAAGAGGGGTAACAAACCGTTCGCAACTGCAAAATATTCAGCCGGACAGAACTGTTAGCACGCGCAACAATTCAACAGGTAGAGATAATTCTACATCTTTGCGTCAGACAGACAATTCAACAGGCAGAGGTAATGCAACAACTACGCGTCAGACAGACAACTCGACTCGCACACCGACAGTTGTAACACGCGACGCATCAAATTCAGCAACCGTTCGCACGCGTGAAAAGGCAATTGAAAACAGCCGTACAACTACGCCTCAAGCAGTTGATAATAGTCGTACAAATGCAACTCAGGCAGTTGATAATAACAGAACAAGTACAACACGCACAACAACGCCTGCAAACGACCTGAACCGTTCGACAAATAATGGCGTTTCAACACAAAGACGGGTTTCTAATAACTGGCAACCACAATCGGGAACAGCAGGTACAACGCGTGCAACTTCAACTAATTCAAATAACAGCGTTACAAGACCTTCAACCAATAGCAGTTCGAGTAGTGTCAGTCGTCCAAGTTCGTCAAGAAGTTCGAGCAGTAGTGTTAGCCGTCCGAGTTATCCGTCGAGCAGTTCGAGCAACGTAAGTCGTCCGAGTTCATCTTCGAACAGCAGTTCGAGTAGTGTAAGTCGTCCGAGTTCATCGAGCAACAGTTCAAGCAATGTGAGTCGTCCTAGTTCATCGAGCAGCAGTTCAAGTAGCGTAAGCCGTCCGAGTTCATCGAGCAGTTCGAGCAGTAGTGTGAGTAGTCCAAGTTCATCAAGAAGCAGTTCGAGCCAAAGTTCTGAAAGAAGTACTTCTAATTCAAACAGAAGGTAAATTCTCACTGCATTCAATAATAAAAACCAAATAGGCATCGTATCTAAGCGATGCCTATTTTTTATTTACATTTCATTTCGGCGCAATTTTTTTAAATTTTTTTCAATAAATAAATTTATCATTAAAAATTAAAAAGCCGATATTAAGTCCTATGTTCCAAGTACTTGCGGCGTGGCTGTATCTGTTCACAAACAGAGCCACCGAAAAACGCTGCATATAAAAAACAAAAGACGATTCTGCCAAAAATTCCGAATTTTTCAACGTAAACGGCTCGTACATTGCTTTTCCTTCGTCTGTGCGCCCGATTTTTTGCAGCGGCAAAAACCAGTAAAGTTCGTTGCGCCAATAAAACTGTTCGTTGAGTTTGAAAATCGGTTTTATTCCGACGGCAGCAAACTGATTTGCACGAAATGCGCTGTTGAAAACCGTTTTGCTGTGCGTTGTGGGCGTGAAAGCAGGTGCCTGAATGAGCGTTGCCGTGTAATTGTTCAAAAACTTGCGCGTGGAAAAAACTGCTTCGCCGTAAGTTCCTAATATAAAGCGTTTTGTAATAATATTATATTTGTCGTACGTTGCGTGAAACTGCAGCCAGGTTTCGGGCGAATTTTCGGTTTTTATTTCATTATTTGTCGGTGTTGCAGGCGTAAAATATTGATTTCCACCGACTATTTGCGCCGAAAAATCGTACAAATAGCCCGAAATCGGAAAAGAAACATTATCAATAGTATAATTTTCGTAGCGCAAATATGCTGTGGCAAGGTTATGTCGGTTTTCGTCTTTGCGGATATCGCTTGGCGAAACGGGTTTGTTCAACCGATAATGGTCCATCAATTTTCCGTAACCAATCCCACCTTCAAGCCGCCCACGCATTGCCACAGGCACACCAACACTGGTTTTTGCAAAAAGTTCATTCTGGTCGAAATCGAAAGTCGTATTGTCTTCATAAAACCATTTACTTTTTTCAAAAAAAGAAAAACGATGCAAAACCCCCGCCATTTTCACGTAAAAGGGCGTATGCGCAGGAAAATCAATTCGTCCGGTTAAGCCCAAAAGGTTGTAAAATTTTCCAAATTCGACATCGGTAGTCGCTGTAAATGCGTATCTATCAAGACGTTGGAACGAAAGCCCGAAATATGCCTCGTTAGAAGTTGAAGAGGAAACATTCCCGCCGACCCGCGCCACCATCGGTGCCTCAACTTCAACCTGCAAGTGCAGGTCAAAATTTCCATTTTCTTTGTTAAACCGCGCTTGGGGAATAATTTCCTTAATTCTGCTGTCCGAAAGCAACATAAAATATTTTTGGCGAAGTTCGTCAATATCAAAAACCTCGTTTTCGTGCGCTAAAAACCGTTTTATGTATTTTTGTTGATTTTCGTTTGCACCGTTGATTTCTATATTTTGAAACTCAAGTTTTGGAAATTTTTGCCTGAAATCTGCCCGCCGCTGTGCTAATTCGGCACTATCTGTGCGTGTTTTTACCTGTGATTTTATTTTTTCAATATAAATTAAAGTAGAATCATAACCCATTTTTACCAAATCATCAACTTTTGAAAAATCAAGAATATTGTATTTTTTTGTGTCAAAACGAAAAATTATCCCTTCATTTTCTTTTAAATGGTAACGTTTAATATTCATTAACAAATTTGTCATTTGCGAAACCACATCGTTGAGTTTGGGCTTTTCCACTTCTTTATTCACATCGCTGCCGATAATAAAATCGGGCGCAAAATCCCTTTGCATTATATTGACAGGAAAATTATTGTACAACCCGCCGTCGAAAAGCAGTTTGTCGTCAATTTCTATTGGCTTATAAACCAGCGGAATACTCATCGAAGTTCTGACGGCATCGCCCAAACTTCCGCCCGAAAGCACGACCGATTTTTTTGTATAAACATCGGAAGCAAGGCAGCGAAATGGCACAAAAAGTCGGTCAAAATTGCCTTCGGCAACGGTTGATGCCTGCGAAAAAAGTTCCATAAAAGCAAAATTCATTTGCTTTGACGAAACAAGATGAGAAGGTATTTCTGCCTGAATATCAATGGAATCCAAACTTTTTATGTTGAAATGAAACGGCACATCAATAAACGAAGGGCGTTTGTCGGTATTAAAATAAAAATATTTTTCCTTTTCATTCAAAATTCCTTTCGACCAGCGGCGAAAAGCATCTGATTTTAAGAGAGTTATCATTTTGTCGGGTGTCATTCCGATGGCGTACAAACTTGCCACAATCGCACCCATAGACGTTCCTGCAACATAATCAATCGGTATTTGGTTTTCTTCCAGCGCTTTAATCACGCCAACGTGCACCATTCCCTTTGCCCCGCCGCCCGAAAGCACCAGCCCCACTTTTTGTGCAGAAAGTGAAATTACGCACAAAAAAGAAAAAATAAATACAATTAATCTTTTCATTTTCAATCAATTATGACTTTTAAAAAATCCCGACAAAATTAATACAAATATTTATTAATAATGTAAAAATTCTAATTTTTTTTATAATTTTGCAAAAAAATTTTTGAATTTTCATTTATACTCTTGTTTGGAATCTGCAAAATTCTTAGGTCAGAGATAAATTGTGAATATTTTCGCTTGCAAGCGGGGATTATTCGTGTTTATTTTGACATAAGGCATTGCAGAGCCGCAAACAAAGATAAACACTAAACGGACAAATTCACGCTTTTTTATGTTCAATCAAAACCAAAAAATCCATATTGGCAATATAATTTCTGAAAAATTGAAAGAAGAAGGCAGAACTAAAAAATGGCTTGCTTCTCAAGCCCACTGCGAACACAGTTCTATGTGTAAAATGCTTAAAAGAACCCATATTGATACCGAAATATTGGAAAAAATTTCTTTGTCCGTAAAATATAATTTTTTCAAAATATTATCCGAAAAAACAGATAATGACTTGCAAAACCATAAGAATGGGTAAAATTTCCATTTTTATGGTTTTTATTTCCACTTTAATCCATTGTTATATAGAAACTTACCCGTATTTTTGCTGCGTGATTTATTATGCAAAAAATCACATTAAATTTTTTAAAATATAAATATTATTAATTTTTTTAAAGAAAGGAAAGAAAAAAATGAAACATTCAAAAAATTTGTTTATTTTTTGCCGCCGCAATGGCGATGATTGGATTAGTTTCGTGTAAAAACGAAATGGACTTGAATGGAAATGTAGCATTTGGCAAGACAACCCAAATGCCGGAGCAAAATGGAATGATTCCAATTGCTAAACTGACGGGAAACGGGGACATTGAACTTTTGTTTTTGCAAAATGATGTTCAGAACATTATGCAGCAACTATTTGACAAGGCAAATCCTGATTTAAAATTAGTTTTTGTAGATGTTGAGGTACAAAACCCCAAAACAAATGAAGCAGGTCTGTTATTTCAAATTTCAAACGAAAGGGAAGGTGTTAGAGAGACAACAATTGTTATGGCTCTTACTTTGGAAAAAGGTATTTATTATTTACCAAAAGATTATGACATAACAAGAGCAGGAAACAGTATGTCTGGTACTTGCGCTTCTCATTGTCAACAGGGAGGTTCTTGTGAGTTAAAACAAATGGGATTAAATCTTTGGTCATGCACTTCAAATAATTGCATTGGCAGCAGTGATAATGGTCCACAAAATTATAACTATAATGAAGAGGGTGGTGGTTATGATGGGAATTACAGTTGCCTTTATAAGCCAGGTTCAGGAGCGGAACTTATGGTATGTTGCCCAACAGAATATTTTGTGGAAGAAATATTCCCGGTAGATACTATACCCAATCCTCATAAAAGTGCTGAGTTTATCACTCAATTCACTGTGGCAAATTACATCTTTATGTGGATGTGGAATAATAGCGATGCGAAATTAAAAGCAAATAATTTGTAACAACAAGTAATTGTGTGTCATTGCTGTAATTTATTATTAATGTCAGCAATGATACACAATTTTGGCACTATATTTGCCGTTATTTTAACAAAAAATTATTAATATTAAAATTTACAACTATGAAAAAATTCAGAAATCTTCTAATTATGCTTGCCTTTTTGGCTTTAAGCACAGGTACAATAAATGCACAGAAATGGTATATCGGTACGCCTGATACTGCCGCTGTTACAGCGACACTTATTGACGGCACGATGTTTATTGACGGCACTGGGAAAATGCAGGATTTCAAAGAAGGAACAGCCCCTTGGTACGATATTAGAAACAGCATTTCAAAATTGATTATCAGCAATACAGTTACACATATAGGCAATTATGCTTTTATGGACTGTAATTCTTTGACCGGAACCTTGACCCTGCCGAATTATTTAAAATCAATTGGAAAAAGTGCTTTTGAGAATTGCAGCGCATTATCCGGTTATTTAAAAATTCCAAACACGGTTTGGTCAATCGGCGATTATGCCTTCAGGTTTTGCAGCGGGTTCACTTCAATAAGATTGTCAAGTAATTTGATGTATATGGGCTATCAGGTTTTTGCAGATTGTAAATATGGAAAAGACAAATATGCTGATGATGATTATTATCGTGGGCAAATGTTTCAAAAAATGATGCAAGAAAGTGGAAATGTTGATGCAAATGGAAATTTTAAAAATTGAAAAAATGAATAAAGTATATATTTTGTTAACATTCAGTATTTTAATGCTTTCGTGCGTTCAGAATAAAACCCCACATGGCGCAAAAATAGAGTTTGAAAGCAAAGAATACAATATAGGAAAAATAAAACGAGGTACAATTGCGCAATGTTACTTTGTTGTAAAAAATACCGGAGATAGTACATTAGTTTTTAACAATGTAATTGTTAGTTGCGAATGTACTTCGCTTTCAAACGAAAAAATTGAGATACCGGCAGGCAAATCTGATTCTTTAAAGTTTATTTTTGATACTAACGGCAAAGAACTTGGAACATTTGAAAGCGTAATACGTGTTATTACAAACACTGTCCCTGATTTTCACAAGTTGAAAATTACGGCGCAAATTGAATAAAAAAGAATTTTTAACATTATTTAAAATGAAAAAGATAAATTTATTTTTGGTAGTTGCCTTGTTGGCAGCAGCGTTTTTTTCTTCCTGTAAGGATGATGAGCCAAATAGCCCAGCAAAAATTGGAGTAAATATTAACGGTGTTGTTTGGTCGCCATTCAATGTTGGTGCAACAGGTACATTTGTTTCAAAATCAGAAGATTATGGCGGTATTTATCAATGGAATAGAAAAGATACTTCTAATTTCCAATTTTATGATGACTATTTCACAATTGATTTTACAATATACAATACTTGGTTGCCTGCTAATGATCCGAGTCCAGCCGGTTGGCGGGTACCTACCATAAAAGAATTAGAAAAACTTATGGACGATAAAAAAGTTCGTTATGAATATTTGAAGCAAAATGGTATTTCCGGCATTAAATTTACAGATATTTCAAACAAAAACAGTATTTTTCTGCCTTTAGCAGGTTTTCGTAATTGTTATGATGGGGTGCATTACAGAATAGGTGAGCGTGGTGACTATTGGAGTAGTACGGAATGTGAAGCAGGCTCTCGCAATGCTTATCTTTTGATTTTTGATGGAAAATATATTATCGATTATGGTTACTTTAAGTCGAATGGTTTTTCAGTTCGTCCTGTTGCAAAATAAAAATTTTTAAATATGGATATCTTAACAGAATTAATTAGAGGAAGTGAAGTTGGCTTATCACATTTTACTTTACGGATTGTTTTTTATGTTTTATGGTTGCTTGTTGAATGGTATATAATTGTAAGAATTGTACGTTCGAGATTTGTAAAATCCGATAATGAACGTACCTTATGGATTATGTTTTGCATTGTAACTTGGCTTATTGGTGGAATTGTATTTTTTGTAGTTACAAAAGCACGATTTAAAGAAAAGTACCATTTGACAAAACAAAATAACACAAAAAGTGAAGTTTCGTAAAATCTGCTAATTTATAGAATTATGCAATCAAAATGGTGGGAAATGCTATTCATCATTTTGTTTTTGTGTAAGTTTTTTACACACAAAATATTTTTTTTTAAAATTAAAATAAAAAAAATGAAACATTCAAAAAATTTGTTTATTTTTGCCGCCGCAATGGCGATGATTGGATTGGTTTCGTGTAAAAACGAAATGGACTTGAATGTGAACAACACCTTTTTAGGCGAGACCGAAATACAAATTACAAAGGATGTGGGAAAGGTTGTTTATGTTAAAAACGTAAATAAAGAAATTGCGGGGTATGCAGCCGCAACCTTTCTTTCTAGTATTAAAGGAATTTCCGAAGAATCTAAAATAGCCAAATTAGATTCTATTGTAGATATGGACGGTAAAACTGCAATGTACATCATTAATTTTAATCCAACCGGATTTGTTTTTACTTCGGCAGATGTAAGAAATGAACCTATTGTGGCTTATTCACAAGAAGATAATTTCTTTTTAACAGAAGAAGACGGATTGCCCGATGCCTTAAAAAACAAATTGATCGAAACTATTATTGGTAATAAATGGCTTCAAGATAGCACTAATATTAGGGGCAATGATGAGTTGTTGCGAAATATACTGCAAAACAATGTTGATGGTTGGTTTACATTTCAACGACAGGGACGGGGAATAAACACTAATCAACTAAATTACTATTTGGACCCAATTTTGGTTGGAGATTGGATTCCCGGTATTAATCCTTGTGACAGTAAAAAGTTAGTTGGAGAAACTACAAATACTTATGGTTACTATTGTCAAACTACTTGGGGGCAGGGACAACCATATAACTATTTTGCACCAAGCCATTATCCTGCTGGTTGTGTTGCGGTGGCAGTTGGTCAAATAATGAAATTTCATCAATATCCTTCTTCATTTAACTGGTCAATAATGCCAAATTACTGTACAAGCACATACAGTAGTATATTGACAGAAGAATTGGAAATAGCAAGATTACTTCGCGATATTGGTGTTAAAGTTAATATGGATTATACCACAGATGGTTCTTATGCGTATTCGACTTCTGCTAGATATGCACTTGTCAATAATTATAACTATTCCAGTAGTGCCAAATTAGAGGATTATAATTATAACAAAGTTGTTAACGAAATTAAAACTTCAAATCATCCTATTTATGCAGTTGGTGATGGCACAAGATGGTCTTGGGACTGGTGGCTTTTGTGTTGGCATACTGTTTATGAATATAAAGACGGACACGCCTATGTTATAGACGGATATCAGGAAAATATCAAAAAATATTACAATGAATGTTCTAATTCTTATTTTAATAGAACTACAGAGTTCTTACATTACAACTTTGGTTGGGGCGGTTTGTATAACGGTTGGTTTTCTACTAGTATTATTGACGTAGTTAATACAGATATAGATTGGGATTTGATTCAACAAACATATTTTCCGAATTTCCAATATAAAAAGATGTGTATTTATAATATAATAAAACCTTAATAAAATGAAAAAGAATATATTTGATAACAGTAAGATTATAGTGTTAATTATGATATTATCACTGCTTTTTGTAAGTTGTAATGATACAAATATAGGTAGTGAATCGTCAGTATTTTTTGATTTCAATTTATATTTGAAAGTACAAAACAATCTTGGGGAAAACCTGCTCAATGAAGAAAGACCAAACTATATAAATACCGATTCTGTTTATCTATATCTTTTAGATAATGGAATTGAAATTTTATGTAATAATACTAATGAAGAAGTATCGTATATGTCAAAAGGTTTTTATATTAGCAGCGGAAATGATGTAATAGTTATTAATTTGAATGCTTATTTTGGAAAAAATAGTAATTATGAATTTTGGAATGAAAGTAACTGCACTTTATTGTTGAAGTGGAATTTGCAAAATACAAATACTGATACTATTTTTACAATATTTAAAAAATTGGGAAATAGTGTATATAATGTTTACGACAAAGTTTATATAAACGGAAACTTAATCGTATCGTCCTATGAGGATAATCAAGAAAAAATGTCTCAAGGCATTTATCCTGTAATTATTAAATAATTATCAAATCAAGCGCAAGGATTTTTTACTTTGCGCTTGATTTTTTCCCAAATTAAGAAATGTATACAATATAAAACCTTAATAAATATGAAAAAGAAAAATTTTTATTTTAAACAAATTACAGTATTTATAATGCTGTCATTATTTTTTGTTAGCTGTGAAAAAACAGACAGCAAAATGAGCAGAGTATTTTTTGACACCACAATAGTCCTTAAAGTGCAAAACGGCTTGGGTGAAAATCTGTTAAATCCAGAAAATCCAAACTATATAAATACAGATTCTGTTTATTTATATCAGATTACAAACGATGGCTGTGAAGTTCTACAATATAGAGTAGATTTTGTTGACAGCACTATCTCAAAGGGATTTTGGTTAGTGGGCAGTGGCGATTGCATTATGATGAAGATTTTTTTAGATGGGATTGGAATTGGTTCCCATTATAACGGTAATAGTATTGTTGAAGATTATTTGAATTTCGACAGAAGTAAATGCACTTTATTGTTGAAGTGGAATTTGCAAAATACAAATACTGATACTATTCTTACGACATTTGAGAAAAAAGGAAGTAGTGAGTATAATGTATTTGATAAGGTTTGTATAAATGGTAACTTAGCAGTGTTATCTAGGGACGATTATTGGGAAAAATTTAAGCAAGGCATTTTTCCTGTAATTATTTAATAATTACAGGATTATTAATAATGATTCAAGCATCGCTCAAAAAGCGGTGTTTGTCTTTATGAAAATTAACGTAATTTTCCAAATATTATGAGAAAACTATTATTATTTTCATTAATGTTAATTTTTGGGCAAATGCTTTTTGCTCAAATTAATCTTGATTCTATATGGCAGAAACAAGTAGTTGATAATTACAAAAAAATGGACAACTACGCCATTCAAGTTGTTACAAACTCTACTATTAGAGGAAAATGGGTTATGGGCAACTATATTGACACTACATATAATAAAACGGATTCTATTTTACTTTATATGGAATGGGAAAATGGTAAATCCGTATTCAAGGGAATTGAAAATAATGGTAATTTGTCATATACGCAAAACGACACAAACACAACGATTGAAAATTTCAGAGGTAATAAATACATTGCAATTAATCCTTTGTCCAACGAACAGGGGGAATATTTTGACTATGTAAATTTTGTTTTTCCTGCACAATTTGTCAGAAGCATTATCGACAGAGGGAAAAATTTCAAAAAAATAGACGGAATTTATGATAAGGGTAAATATTGGGTTTTTGAATGTGTTGATTCTTTAATAAATACAAATGGTATTCAAATGTATGAAAATGTGAAGATGTTTGTTAATAAAGACAATCATTTATTGGAAAAAATACAGACAAAACGTCAAAACAATACACTTGCAGAATTGGGCTTGGGTGCTATAGAAAGAGAAATAATCATTAAATATTTGGAAATCAATCAGGAAAATTCAATTTATCGCCAAATATTTAACACAAAACATTTTCCCGACTATCAAATAATTAGAAATAAATTTATTTGGGATACTTTTGATAAAAATACAAAAAGAGAAAAACAAAAAGAAAAACTTGAAAATTCAAAAGTAACCTTTAATAATAAAATGCTTGATTGTGAGATAGTTAGTTTTGAAAAAAATATAATAAAATTGAAAGATGTAAACGGCTGGCTTCTGTTTGATACATGGTATAGCAGTTGTTTCCCCTGTTTTGAAATGATGAAAGAGGTCTCAGCAAATCAACAGGAATTTGAAAAACGCGGCATTACAATCGTTTCTTTAAATACCTGTGAAAAGCCAACTGATTATATTAAAGCGTTTTGTGAAAAGCAAAAAGTTAATCTTTCGGCACTTTATTTTTTCAAAAACAACGAAGATTTTAAGACCTTTGAAAATCAAATTAAGATTTTCCCATCAATTTTTCTTATTTCGCCCGACAAAAAAGTTGTATGGCAAACAGCAGGTAAAAAATCTGTAAATGAACTTTTACAACAAATAGATAAATTTATAAAAAATTAAAAAATGAATAAAGTATATATTTTGTTAACATTCAGTATTTTAATGCTTTCGTGCGTTCAGAATAAAACCCCACATGGCGCAAAAATAGAGTTTGAAAGCAAAGAATACAATATCGGAAAAATAAAACGAGGTACAATTGCGCAATGTTACTTTGTTGTAAAAAATACCGGAGATAGTACATTAGTTTTCAACAATGTAATTGTCAGTTGCGAATGTACTTCGCTTTCAAATGAAAAAGTTGAGATACCGGCAGGCAAATCTGATTCTTTAAAGTTTATTGTTGATACTAACGGCAAAGAACTTGGGAAATTTGAAAGTGTAATACGTGTTATTACAAACACTGTCCCTGATTTTCACAAGTTAAAAATTACGGCACAAATTGAATAAAAAAGAATTTTTAACATTATTTAAAATGAAAAAGATAAATTTTATTTTGGTAGTTGCCTTTTTGGCAGCAGCGTTTTTTTCTTCCTGTAAGGATGATGAGCCAAATAGCCCAGCAAAAATTGGGGTAAAAATTAACGGTGTTGTCTGGTCGCCATTCAATGTTGGTGCAACAGGTACATTTGTTTCAAAATCAGAAGATTATGGTGGTATTTATCAATGGAATAGAAAAGACACTTCTAATTTTCAACTTAATGATGACTATTTCACAATTGATTATACAATATACAATACTTGGTTGCCTGCTAATGATCCGAGTCCAGCCGGTTGGCGAGTACCTACCATAAAAGAATTAGAAAAACTTATGGACGATAAAAAAGTTCGTTATGAATATTTGGAGCAAAATGGTATTTCCGGCATTAAATTTACAGATATTTCAAACAAAAACAGTATTTTTTTGCCTCTAGCAGGTAGTCGAAGTGGTAGTAACGGTATTTTATATTATACCGGCAAATACGGTTATTATTGGAGTAATACTGAATGTGAAGCAGGTTCACACTATGCTTATCTTTTAGTTTTTACTGGCGAATATATTATCGATATTGGTTACTACAAGTCGAATGGTTTTTCAGTTCGTCCTGTTGCAAAATAAAAATTTTTAAATATATGAATATTTTGACGGATTTAATCAGAGGGATTGAAATTACAATAAATAAATTATTTTCTATTCATTCCCCCAGACCAAAACACTGTTATCCTGTATTTTATATTCAAATTTGAAATCTTTATTTTCTTTTAAAAATTTTATAAAAACAAATCCAGTGTCGTTATTTTTTTCAATTTTTTGAATTTCCAAACTTTGTCCAAAGTCCGTCGCCGCTTTGCCGATAATTTTATAAGCCGTCTCTTTGGCTGCCCACGCAATCGTATAATTTTCAGCCGATTGTGGAATTATTTCGAGTTCATTTTCATTTAAAAAACGCTCTGCAAGATGAAGAATTTTCTGTGAAATATCTTCGATATCAATTCCTACGGTTTTTTGCGAGTGAACGATAACCGCAATTTTTGTTTTACTGTGTGAAATGCTGATTTTCAGCGAATTATCTTTTATAAAAGGTTTTCCGTTTTCATCGTGGACAATCTCCACATTTTTATTTAAAATGTTTTCAAAAAGTTTTTTTATGCCGATATTTTCGCGCTCTCGCTTTGTCAAACCATTATCATTCGGCACATCTGCAACAACAACAGTTGCCTGACTTAATGTATTGAAAATCAGCGTTTCCATCGGAATGTTTCCATTATTTTTTTAACATCTTGATTAACAAAATCGCGCACCGGTGCAATAGAATCACTATTTGGAACGTTGTTGAAATAAACTGCCGCGCGGAAAAAATGCCGCGTACTGTCGGTCAATACAAATTGCGTGGTTGAGGCGGTGTTTCCTTTTAAATCATATAAAATTCCAAATACGTGATTATCAGGATTTTCGTAACGCTGCTCGCCAATAGCATCGGCACGAACGCTGTGCTGATACACAATTTTTCGCGCTTGTTCAGAAATTTTGTACAAATCGCCATTCAACGACTTATATGAACAGTAAATTATGGCATTAAATTTTGGAAAATCAATATTAATCCACTGCTCGCCGCTTGTGATAAGGTTTTTTTGCGCAAGCATATCAATATCCGACTTTTCAATGTGCGCATAAATCGGCAAATCGAAAATATATGGCAAATTTAAAGTATCCCCAAGCGTACGATATTTGTGTTGCGGTAAAGTGAGCCGATAATATCCGTATGGCTTTGGAACAGGTGCATCGCCACAGGCAAACAGTAGCGCAAACGGAATTAATAAAAAATATTTATAATTAATCATTTGATTTTCAATTAATTATTCTAAAATTTTTATTTGCAAATTTCCAGCGTTTGTGAGTCCAAAGCCAGAGTTCGGGCTGGCGGCGAATGTCGTTTTCGAGCAAATTCATAAAGCGTTTTGTGATTTCAAACTCTTCCAATTCATTGGGATTTAATGTGATAGGAATAACTTCACAACGATAATAACCGCGTTTTTTGCGGGTAATTTTGCCATAAAAAACGGAATAATCAAACTTTTGAGCAATTTTTTCCGCACCCACAAGCACAGGGGTTTTTTGATTCAAAAAATTAACACCAACTTTTTCAGAATCGCGCGAGTTTGGACTTTGGTCGCTCAAAAAGCCGTAAAACGTGGGTATTTTGTCTGCGTGATTTTTTACCATTTGCCGCAGTAACACTTTTTTCTCAATGTTTATCGTTCTGAATTTTGAGCGCAACATTAACATAAAACGGTCAAAATTTTTGTTACGAAGCCGCTGATAAACCTGCGCCACACGATATTCATCAGAAATATGCGTTGTAAAACTCGAAAACCATTCCCAGTTTCCATAATGTGCGGTCATAAAAATGATATTTTTGCCTGCAATACATTGCTGCAATGCGGCATAATGATTTGTAAATTCCAAACGCCGCCGCATTTGTCGTTCGGACAAGTGCATTTTTTTTATTGTTTCAATAAAAATATCACAAAAAAAACGATAAAAACGGCGTTCAATCTCGTGTAATTCATTTTCAGATTTTTCGGGAAAAGAATTTTTCAGATTTTGCCAAACAATCTTTCTGCGATACTTAACTAAATGAAACACAACAAAATACGCTGTATCCGACAACAAATACAAAACTCGCAACGGCAACCACGCCACGAGCCAGACAATTCCAAAAAGCACAAAATACATCATTTACTCACAATAAACGCCAATAGATACGCCGTAGTCATATTCACAGTCGAGAATGAACTTAATTTCTTCGTCTGTGAGGTCAATTTTGTCCTTTTTTGCCGCTTTTACAATGTAATGAAACATTTCTTCTTCGTCAATCGATGCCTCAACTGCAAGGTCTTCGTTAATGTAGCCCTTTTCGTCGTAAAAATCGTAAACAACATCAAGCACCCATTGAATTTTATCTTCATCAATACGCTGCTTGAACTCGTCAGGAACGAGATTTAACGTAAATTTTATCAATTCATCATCGTCATAAACGGGAATTTCTTCTTCTTTTTTCATTTTTTTAAATAAATTTCAAGATTTCAAATTTCAAGATTCCAAGATTATTGTATATCAATTAATTACATTTATTATTTGTGTAATTATTTTTTATAAAATATATTTCAAAATAAAAAATTTAAAATTTTATAAGTGTTTCAATTTCTACATCTTTTGGGAAAAGTTCGCGTCCTTTCAAATCTTCCAGTTCAATTAAAAAGTTGATATACACTTTTTTAACGCCAATTTTTTTCACAAGATTATATGCCGCAAGCATCGTTCCGCCGGTGGCGAGCAAATCGTCGTGAATCAACACCACATCATCTGCACAAAGTGCGTCCTGATGTATCTGAATCGCATCTGTGCCATATTCTTTCTCATATTTTTCTTCAAAAACTTCGGCAGGCAATTTACCCGGTTTTCGCACCGGAACAAAGCCCGCACCAAGTTCCACAGCCAAAATCGGTCCCATAATAAAACCGCGGCTTTCGATGCCCACAACTTTGGTTATTCCCTTATCGCAATACATTTTTTTGAGAATATCGGTCATTTCGCGCAGGTTTTCAGCCGACTTAAAAAGTGTGGTAACATCTTTAAACTGAATGCCTTGAATAGGAAAATCGGGAATATTTCTTACCGATTTTTTTAATTTTTCTATGCTCATTTTTTTTAATTTAATTTTTTTTCAAACGTGCAAAGATAATATTTTTATTTTAAAATTTACAAAAAAATTTTTTTGTATAATTAAAAAATAATATCTTTGTACTTTCAAAGGATTTCTATGAAAAAATATAAAATATTAATAATCACATTGTTATCAACTTTTTGCATAGCAGAAGCGCAGATTTCGGTAAGTAATGGATTGAACAATTCGGTGTATTTTCCAAATTACACGGGAATTGATTATCTTGTTGTGTTCGACCAGATTACAGCGCAAGCCGAAATTCAATATCTTGGTACAGGAACAATTTTCGACTGGTACAAATTCTCAAATCCGTCAGTTTCAATAAGTAACCAAAATTATATTTCGCCTGAAGGCGACATAGGTTATATTTTGTACATAGACGGTACGCCAACTTATACAATTTGGGTTATTGATTATCAGGATTATATACCAACGATAAACGGAATTATCGTTTCATCGGAAAACAACGATATTTGCAATACTTTGTGGTTAGATATTGAGGGAACGATTACTCTAAAACCTTTTTATTACCAGACACAGGATGGCTCTCAGTACAACATCAACGTTCCGCGTTCGATGAACGTTTCTTATCAAACGCAAACTTGGGGCGAAAATTCGTGGCAGACGATAGATACAACAAAAATATTGATTGCAAATCATATAAATGTGCCTGCACCATTGGTAAATACAACTTTTTCAGTAAAACTTAATGATAAATTTACCGAAGATTTAGGATTAAATTTGGTTTTAGCGCAAAGTGAGGAATATCAAGCAGTTGCAGTGAAAAATAAACTTATTACAGAAACCGTTACGCGCACGGCGGAAAACGAAGATAAACGACCCGACAATAAACTTTTTCTCGAAGGTTCTGCTCCGCTTGATATTCACTTTATCGGCAACCCAACTGCAGCAGTTACGCATAATCAATGGACGGTTTTTAAGGAAAATCAATTCTATTTTACGCGCACGGCGGAAGATTTCCGCTTCACTTTCAACGATTTTGCTCGATATAAAATTGTGCTTGTTTCGTCAAATCAGCAATGTTCGGTTACAGATTCTGTGGTTGTTAATATAAAGGTATCGGATTTGCAGGTGCCAAATGTTTTTACACCAAACGGCGATGGCGTAAATGATGAATTTCGCGTGGCGTACCGCTCTTTGCGAAGTTTTCAAATGGCGGTTTATAATCGTTGGGGAAATAAAATTTATGAAAGCAACGACCCTCAGCGTGGCTGGAACGGCAAAATCGGACAGCGCGATGCCGTTGCCGGTCCGTATTTTTATTATATAAAAGCCGAAGGAACTGACGGCAAAAAATACCTGCGTAAAGGCGATATAAACCTGATTCGATAAGTTTTATTTATTATTAAATATATTTAACATAAATCTTATTGTAATATATTCTATTAATAGTAATTTTGCAGCGAAAATATGAGTCCGACATTTAATTCAAAGAAAAAGGATACAGGTTTTTTATTTGGTCAAAAGAAGAAGAACGAAAGCATGTTCATATTTTAAAGAATGAAAACCAGTGTAAATTTTGGCTTGAGCCGAAAGTTGAATTGGCTGAGAATGATGGCTTTAAAACACGTGATTTAAACGAAATTCAAAAAATAATAAGCAAATATTTTATAGATTTCAATGAAAAATGGAATAAACACTTCGGTAAAAGTTGATGCGATTATGCCAAATGGAATAATGTTAAACATAGGTAAAAGTAACTACTTCTTACCTTATAATGCGTATCCTTGGTTTGAGAAGGCAAAAGTAGCCGATGTTTTTGATGTAAAAATGTGTGGAAAATACGGTATAAGTTGGGAAAATTTAGATGTAGATTTAGCAATAGAAAGTTTTGAAAATCCGACAAAATACCCTTTTATAGCGAAATAATTTTTTAAATAAATAACATTTTAATTTTTATAAATATGAAAAAAATTACATTTTTAATGGTTGCTATTGCAGCAACAATGATGACGAGCGTAAATGCACAAATTAACTTGCCTTATTCGCAGGATTTTTCTGCATTGACCGCTGGTAATATGACATCAACTGGTGGTTCAGGTACCGCTGTTGATTTGACAGCAACTCCTCTTACAGGAATTGCTGCGGTTGATAAAGCATATCAAGCAGGAGGAGTAATAAGATTTGGTACTTCAAGTGCTGTTGGTGGAATTACAACTAATACAGTAAATGTTGGTACGGCAACACAAATAAAGGTTTCCTTTAAAGCGGTGCCATGGACTGCTGCTACGCCAAAACCGGCAAAAGTTGTTGTAACTTATGGGACAGCAAGTCAGGAAATTGAACTTTCTGCCGCACCGTCAAATTTTCCTTTGGACGCGACTTCATTCACAACTTATTCTGCAACTTTTACGGCAAATACAACCCCAACGGCGGTTAATATTGCCTCAATAAGTGCAGGAAGTACGTATGAAATAAGGTTTTTTATGGACGATTTGGCTATCACAGATGCAAGCGGCTCTACTTTAAAAGTAGCAACTCCTACTTTTAGCCCCGATGGAGGTAGTTTTACAGCACCGGTTTCGGTATCAATTAACTGTACAACCCCTGGTGCGACTATTTATTACACCTTGAATGGAAACGACCCAACAACAAGTTCGACTGTGTATTCAACCGCAATTCAGGTTTCAACAACAACAACTATTAAGGCAATTGCTACAGCAAATGGAATGGATAACAGTTCTGTTGGTTCGGCAGTTTATGTTTTTGGTCAATCTGCACCTAATATTGCTGCATTTATTGCTTTAGCGGATAACACAGTGGCTACAATTACCGGTCCGGCTACAGTTGTTACTCAACAGACAACAAACTTGTTTGTCCAGGATGACTCAGGATGGCTATTGGTTTATGGAAATGCAGGTGGTAAAACTTTTCACAATGGAGACCAGATTACCGGTATCACAGGAAAACGTTTAAGTTTTGGAACACCTTCGTATCCTGAAATGGACATCACAGGCATGACAATTCCTGATGGCGTAGCGGGTTCTCCTGCAGTTGCGGCAATAATGACGCCAGCCACAATTACAAATAATGATATTAACAGGTATGTTGCTTTTAACAATGTTCAAATTGCGGCTAATGTAACTTTCAGCACAACTACGGCAATAGACGGAACTATTGTAAACGGCACAGGCACAATGATTATCAGAGATAATTATAAATTATTAAGTTCTTCATTTGTCGCCGGTGATATGGTAGATTTAAAAGGAATTGTAAGGAGTTACAATAGTGTTCTTCAAATCTATTTGCTCGAGATTGCTCTTCATGGAACTGCTAATGTTGATAATAATTTGAATAAATCTATTAAAATTTATGCAAATAATGGAAATATTGTAATTGATAACGCAAAAGCAGGACAGCGTGTTGAAGTTTATAATGTTGCCGGTCAATTACTTGTAAGTCAAATTGCTACCGATGGTAAAAACACAATTTCGACTGTAGGCAAAGGTATGTTGATAGTTCGTTGCGGCGACAAAACGGGAAAAATTGTCTTATAATTTTTCTCAAAATTTTAATAATAATTTTTTAAAATAAATATTAATATAAATTTTTTAAAGTATGAAAAAGATAACATTTTTAATGGTTGCATTATTAGCAACAATGTTTACCTCAGCAACTCCTTTGGTAACATGGGATGTTCAAAATAATACTGGTTGGCTGACATCTCTTCCTGCTGCTACTACTGATCCCAGCGTCGTAGTTACAGATATATTAGTGGGTTCAGGTCTAACTGGGTCTGGAACTGCTGCGGGTTATTCTTTTGGTGGTAGTGTTGTTACTGCTAATGCTAACACGCTGACAACTGCTATAACAAACAATTCGTTTTTTACAATGACGGTACAAGCCGCTGCCGGTCAAACAATGTCGTTAACCGGTTTTTCCACCTGGTTTACAAGAAAAAGTGGTACCGGTACAACACAGATAGTTGTACAGTATTCTTTGGATGGTACTACATTTACAGATGCAGGAACCGTAACTGTTACAAGCACAGGTGCTCCGGGCAGTGACACGCCTCTGTTATTCTCACAGGCAGCGCGGACAGCGTTGACAAATGTACCAAGCACAACAACAGTTACACTGAGATTTGTTGTTGTAAGTACTGTTAATGCCAGTATTTATCTTGTTGCAGGCAATGCAACTAATATGACAAAAAGAATGGTATTGGAATCAACTGTATTTCAACCTGAAGTTGCAGCACCTGTGCCGACACAACCTGTGGCTAATGTAAAGTCAATTTACAGTGATGCTTATACTGCGGCTACTACTGTTGCATATGGCTCTTGGGGTCAAAGTACTGTTCGTACTACATTTACGATTACAGGGGATAATATGTTGAAACTGACAAATTTCAATTATTTGGGATTTGAATTAAACAGCAACAATGACGTTGATTTCAGTACAATGGAGTATTTACATGTTGATGTATGGACACCAAATGGAACAAAATTCCAAATTACTCCGATCTGGCACAACTCTTCGGGAGCAACTACAGATGCGTTGTATACTTGCACTCCATATAATCAGGGGACGTGGAATTCTTATGATATTCCATTGACTTCATTTTCGGCAATAGAAAAGGCAAGAGTTTTTCAATTAAAAATAGTTGGAGAACCCACGAGTACCTGTACTGCTTTTGTTGATAATATTTATTTTTGGGGGACAGGCACAAAGGTTGCTACCCCTGTAATTACTCCGGCAGTTGGTTATTTCGATGCACCTGTAAATGTTACCATTGCTTGTGCAGAATCGGGTGCAAATATTTATTACACAACAGACGGTTCGGCACCATCAGCAACATCAATTTCCTCTACACTATATTCCGGAGTGTTCCAAGTAAATGCTCCTGCAACTGTAAAAGCATATGCAGTAAAATCCGGTATGAACGACAGCGAAGTGGCTACTGCTAATTACTATGTAAAAACAGACCCGCTTTTGATAGATGATTTAGAAGGGGCAAATAAAGGATGGAATACTGTTAGCAGTTATGAGGATGTTAGAAGTAATGCATATCCGGATTGTCTTAATCCAAGTGCAAAAGTATTGTATACCCAAAGAGCAGTAGCAAATGATAACTGGTCGGGTGCCATTTTGTCAGGTGCCGGATTTGGCGGTCCGATAACAGGTTATCAGTATTTAAAGGCAAAAATGTATCGTAACAACACAAATGTACCGAATGTAAAAGTAACGGACGCTACTACAGTTGGTCCTACGGATATCATTCCAATGAGTAATATTACAATTGTTGCCAATCAATGGCAGGATGTTGTTTTTGATTTGGCAGGTCGTTCTTTGGATTATGTCTTTTTTATGGTTGACAGGTCTTCACCGTTGGCGGCTGATGCGTGGATGCTTGTAGATGATATTGTTTTGAGCAATGACCCAACTCCGAGAGTGTGTTTACAACAGGTTGCTACTCCTGTGATTTCTCCCGCAGGCGGCAATGTATCTGCACCAGTAACTGTTTCTATTACTTGCACTGAATCGAATGCAAGCATCTATTACTCCACAGATGGCTCAACTCCATCGGCAACATCATCAACATCAACTCTTTATTCCACGCCTTTGAATATTACAACCACAACAACTGTGAAAGCAATAGCAGTAAAAGCAGGAATGACAGACAGTGGTGTGGCAAGTGAAACATATACGTTTGTTGCACCGACCCCTCTTGTAAAATGGGATTTTGCTTCTATGCCAGGGGGAACCGGTAATTTTGGAACCAGTCCGCTTACTCCTACAATAAGCAATGTAAATTTGACAGTTGTCGGTCTTACACGTAATTGGACACCACTTACATCAGGTAGCGGTGCTGCTGCTGGCTGGGGAGGAAATAACTTTACGGCAACTTCAATGGCTGCTGCTATAACAGCCAATGAATTTGTTACTTTCAGTTTAACTCCTAATACAAATTATTATCTTTCTTTATCCTCAATTGGTGCATATAATGTTCGCCGTTCCGGTACAGGACCAACTACAGGACAATGGCAATATGCGATAGGTACAGGAAGTTTTACAAACATCGGCAGCGCAATTACTTGGGGAACAATAACAACTGCTGTTGGAAATCCACAAGCATCTATTGATTTATCCGCTATTAGCGACCTTCAAAACATTGCGGCTGGTACAACGGTTACTTTCCGTCTTGTACTATGGGGTGCAACAGGAACAGGTGGTACTTTCTATTTTAATGATAGTCCACAAGCTGCAGCTGTACTTGGATTACCTATTTTTGGAACTGTTACATTAATAACCAACACAGATTTTAATTTGAACAATTCAATTAAAATATATTCTAATAATGGAAATATTATAATTGATAATGCAAAAGCAGGACAGTATATTGAAGTTTATAATGTTGCAGGTCAATTACTTGTAAGTAAAGTTGCTACTGAAGGTACTAACACGGTTTCATCTGTTAGCAAAGGTATGTTGATAGTTCGCTGCGGCGAAAAAGTAGGGAAAATTATTTTATAATATTTATATAGAATAATTTAAAAATTATTTACTGAAAGAAGAGGGTTGTTCTTTAATGAATACCCTCTTTTTTTGCGTGGATTTGTGATTGCTGTCAATAATTTCTTTAATTGTTTTTTTTAAAACCGGATGTTGAAATTCAGGTGCAATTTCGGCAAGCGGATAAAGAACAAAATCACGTTTGTGGAGTAAGCAATGTGGAATAGTAAGTTGATGTGAATCAATGATTTGATTATCATAAAAAAGAATATCAATATCAATAATACGGTCGGCATACTTTCTGTTTTCAGTTTTATGAGTGCGTCCGATGACTTGTTCAATTTGTTGTGTAACTTCAAGTAATTCAAACGGTTGCAATTCGGTTTCGAATTCGGCGGCAATATTAAAAAAAATATTGTCCGAGTTGAACCCCCACGGTTCGGAGACAAAAAAACTTGAAATTTTTACACATTTTCCAACTTGCTTTTTGAGCATTTTAACCGCCCGTTCTATGTTTTTCTTGCGGTCGCCCAAATTTGTCCCAATACTAAAAAAAATTTTTGCCATTTTATTTTGTGGTTTGCTTTATAAAAAAATTTTGTGCAAACATACACAATTATTTTCAAATTTTTAGAAAAAAAAGATGTAATTTATTTTGTATTTTTGCACAAGGAAAACGAAAAAAATGTCTAAAATTCAAAATATTACAATTGGTATTGCTCGTGTACTTAACATGTACGAAAATTTTCCTTTTTGGAAAGCACTGTTTGAAACATGCGGATTGAAAATAAAACTTTCACCTGAAACCACAATGTCGCTTTATCAGAGAGGGGTCAGCAGTGTGATGAGCGATAATATCTGTTTCCCGGCAAAAGTTGTACACGGGCATATTTTGGCATTGATAGATGCAAAAGTCGATAGAATTTTTTTTCCAATTGTACAAAAAGAAGAGCAGGAATTTGACCTTTTATCAAATTCTTTCAACTGCCCTGTGATAAGCGGTTACGCCGAAGTTATTCGTTCGGCAATTAATCCTGAAGAAAATTTTGGTATCCCCTTAGATAAACCCGTTATAAATTTTTCCAACGAAAAAACTTTGAAAAATCAGTGTTGGTACTATGTACATCAATTTGGAATTAATAAAAATATTTTTAATAGTGCATTTAAAAATGCAATTTCGTCACGTGAACAGTTTTTGAAAAATCTGATTGAACCGCAAAAAGAAGTTTTAAAGCGAGCGTTGGAAAACAATGAACTTGTTTTTGTTGTTGCCGGTCGTCCGTACCACGCCGACCCGCTTATTCATCAAAAAATCGGTCAAATTCTTTCGGATTTGGGTGTAAATGCGCTTACAGATGATGTTTTTCGTCAAACGGAAATAAAAAATGAAGGTACGACTTTCAAGGACTTAAATATTGTCTCGCAATGGTCGTACCCTAATCGCGTTATTCAAGCGGCATTAGAAGTTGCACGCTTGCCAAAAAACGTGCAACTGATACAACTGAATTCGTTCGGTTGCGGACCGGATTCTTTTTTTATGGAAGAAACAGGTGCTATTTTGCGGCAGGCAGGCAAAAATCATACAGTTTTAAGAATAGATGAAATTGCATCGCCGGGTTCAATTCGTCTTCGTTTGAGAAGTTTAATCGAAAGTTTGAAAGCGAACGGATAAAAAAGTAATGGCGTAAAATTAATTTTACGCCATTACCCTATTTAATGAAAAAGGATTATCATTTTACCATGTAGCATCCAATGAATGATCGCGTTTTACAGCAGCCCAATCTATTGCCCACGAAATATAATTACAGAACAAATATGCATTATCTACCGGTCCATTTACATTTGTAGGATAACCTGCAGTTCCCACAAAATTTGGCTTTGACCTTGGCATAAAATTCTGGTATGTAACAAGCGGATAGGTTGTTGTCGATGTGTTATTCCACGTGTTTGAAGCCAACCAGCCGCCGTCTCCACAATATAATAAACCTTTCGACGGGTCGTAGAATGCGAAAATACGATTCGTTGCCGCTCCTTTTGCCAGTATTACAGCATTGGGTGCAGCTGCATTAAATGCCGCATCAGTCATTGTGAGATAACTACCCGTGCCATTATCGTTACCAAAAGCAAGTACATTTACAGAATCCTTAGTAAAGGTTCCGTTAAGAATCGGATTATTATCATATTCGGGCGTACCTTTTTGTTGCAGTACTGCAAATCTGTATCTGCCGCCCTCATAGATCGCTGTAAAAGCAGATGTATTGTATATAGCATTCATAACGCCTGAAATATACGTATCAGGAGTTTCGCACGAATACATTAATGCACCACCCATATTTACAAAATCTGCAAATATTTGAGCAAAAGCACTGTTGCCAAAACCATTAACATACTGCACTAAAACTATGTCGGCATCTCGAATGAGATTCTTCATTGCAATTCCATTGTTGGCAGTAGCAGGAACTGTTGTTGTGCGTACCAAATTTATACCACCTACAGGAACAATGCCCTGATAACCAAATATTGCCGGTGAACCAAACATTGAATATCCCACAGATGAGGCATTATTCAATGAAAAGTCGGTACTTCCAAGCGAAACAATTTTCATAGAACGATAACCGAACCACAGAGGCACTTCCAATTTACCTGACATTATTCCTGTTGCAGGATTGTCGGATGTGGTATAATAATTAATAATATCACTTGTTTTGCCGATTTTCTCTGTAATAGGTATCTGATTTCCATCTTTGGTATTCCAAACATATTGTGTCGGGTCAGTTGTTGTGCTTCCGTTCAAAGCGACAAAATTATTACCACTATCGTCTTTTTTGAAAGGCGTAAGAATGATTGTTGCCGTGGCTAATGTCTGTCCCGATGGAATAGGCGGCAATTCACCTTTTGCAGTATAGGCAATCGTATCAGGCAAATTTCCTAATACCACTCGGAAATCATAACTTCCTGCTACGGAATAAGATGCCTCAAGTTTAATTGCAGTTACAGGTGTATTTCCCGCATAATCAATGGTATAAACTCCTTGTGTTGCTGCCTCCAAACGTGATTGTGTTTGATTTCCAAGCGCAGTGTTATAAGAATACCGCATATTATTGCTGTAAGCACCTGTGCCGGTTGTTGCCGCTTGCGTGGCAAGTTTAAGGTCGGCAAAACGCGCTACCGACGGTTTCACCACCACACTTGGCACACAGAACTGGTCTTGTTGATAATAACCGCTTTCGGGTTCCCAGTCGTCGGCATTGCCGGCGACGCCGTCGGGACCATTATTGTCGCCTGCCGAAAATTTAATCGGAATATTTGTATTCAATACTGAAGTATTTACAATACGATTTGGATTCGTATCATCAAGATTTCCAACAGGATACAGTGTAAGCGTTGAAGTTGCCGAAGTCAGTGTAACAGGATTAATTACATATTTCGACCCTTGCAGCGTGCAGGTAGCAAATAGCGCCCCTGCCACATCGGCATAAACCACATATTGACCCGGTGCGGTTACGATAATCGGAATTTTAATATATGCATCGGGCACAAAATATTTTCCATTCATCAAAGTATCAGTGCTTTGCATTGCCGTCGGCGACGAAATATGAATAATCAAATTTGGCGCAGAACAATCGACGCGGTCAAGTTTATATCCGCCTTTTGTAAGCAAAATATTAAAATCACGATTGCTCGCCGTTTTGCTTGTGGTCGTACTCATCACAAATTTGTCCATTCCTGTTCCGTAAACCAACGCCTGCCCTGCAGCCACCGGCACAAGTACCGTAACTGTTTGAGGGAAAGAACCTTCCGGGTTAAATCCCTGCGCACTTGAAATTTCGCCTGTGGCGCCAAAAGTATAACCATTCACTTGCGAAGTTGTCAGTCCCCAAGTTCCGGGATTGTACACAAGCAGTTTTACGGCAACTTTATAAGTTCCGTCTGCAAGTGGTGTGAGAATATTCCAATTCGGATTCAACTGTTGAACATCAAGAATCACATAGTCGGGGTCGAGCGGCATAACTTTTATAGGAATATCGCACGCCTGCAAAACGCCGTTAATTGTGATATTTACAATATGATTTCCCGAAGTTGTCGGCATTCCTGCCCCCGGAATATTTACAACAAAATCGCCAGTATTTGGAAAAGTGCCGTTTGTAGTAAAATAATACGTTTCGATATTGTTGGCAGCGTCTTTAACAACCGAAGTAATTGTGTAAGTTCCGGGACGATTCACGTGAATTGGCACCTGCAAATAATTACTTACTGTCAGCGCATTTTTTTCCAAATACGTGCCTACCGCTATTGCCTTGTAGCAATCCCGTAATTCGGCATCGGCGGGCGGCGGCGTTCCGCAAAGCGACCACCACTGGTCGTTTGCCAGATTATAATATCTGAAACAGGTACTTGTTTCTTCGTAAAACAGTAATCCACCGTTATTTACAGCCACCGAACCGTTTGGTGTCGTTACTTCATCCTGCAAAGTGATTTTACTTTGTACCGAATGTGGCGCTTGCACGCCCTGCTGGTCGGCAGCGTGCGATTTTATATCAAGTACCGTGTTTGGTTGCGGAATCATCGTCTGTATTCCTACCTGCGCATTGCCCGTAAGAGCAAACAGCAGCGAACAGAAAATAAAGACACTTTTTACCGGAAATATTTTATTTTTTAATATATTTTTCATTATTATATATTTTTTATGAATTTATTAGAACATAGATAATAGACCGCTACGCTAATAGATTATAGACAAAAAAATATTTACTATTTAGTCATTTACCATTTACTATTTTTTTTATAAAAAATCGTCAATCGTCAATCGTCAATTTGTCCATTGTCTATTGTCTATGTTCTATATTAAACATTACGGTAAAACAAAATTAACATTACAGTGTGCCGCAGCCCAGTCGATAGCCCACGCCATCACATTTCCGTACCAGAAACTGTTATACACGGTAGAATTTGCTTCTGTTCCAGTGCCATAAAGTTTTGTATTCGGTGTATTATCCGCATTCAACTGCAAAGGATAAATAGTACGGTCGGCGGTTGAAGCAGTTGGATGTCCTGCGAGCCAGCCCGAATCTGTGATATAGAAAAATCCTTTATTTGCATCACGGAATGCGCTTACCAATCCGCTTACACGCATTTTGGCGAGCGCAATTAGTGGCGCAGGAACGGTTGTTGCCTGTACGGGCTGCGAATTTGCCACGTCGTTGCCTAAATATTTTCCGCTCAAATCGCCAAACGGACCTTGAATAATCGGGTCGCTTATGCTTAAAATCTGGTCTGTATTATTAGTGCCGCCGGTTAATGCCACAGTAACATTTACGCCGCTAACTTTATTTATCAAATCTATTGCATAGGACGCAGAAAGTTCAGTTGAGAAAAGCAGAGTGCCACCTTTAAGATTTACAAAATCTGCAAGTATCTGACGGTCGGCAACTGCATTCGGCTGATAATTGTAACCAACAATAATAATATCAATTTTATTGGTATTAATAAGATTTTTCAGTGTAGCCGTGCTTGGATATGCCCCGTCAAACATTTTTATTGACTGTACGCCAACCTTTCCGTTAGGACCGAAATTTTTGGTATCTCTCAACATTTTTCCCGCATTGTAAGTTGTGCTAAAGCCACTGTAAGCAGTTCCGCCAAGACACAGTACATTTACCGAACGCTGTATAAAATACACAATTTTTGAGTTTGTCGTTGCCGGACTTGGTGTTCCGCTCGTTACTTTTGTATAATTAAGCGCAACATTTTGCGGACCTGATGCAATCGGACGATTCGTTGTCGGATTTTGCACAGTTAGCGTAATTGTGGAACTTCCTGCGGCAACTGTGCCGGAGCCAGCCCAGGTAACGCCATTTACGGTTGTTGTAAGGTTATATTCACCCGCAACATCAACTTGCACGGCAAGCACCATATCACACGGCACATCAACGCCGGCAGGCGTTCCCACATAAGGATTCATAATGTACTGACTTTGATTTGTAAATGTTGTGATTATAATATCGCGAAAAGCCGCTGTAGCAGGGTCAACTGTAACCATTTTTGGCGAAAGACATTTTTCGTATCCACCTTTGGAACTTGCAAGCGTAATCGGAAATTGTCCTGCCTGATTCGGTTTTTGCCCAAGTGTAACAGGATAAAGTGTAACATTCTGCGCACCTGCGGTCAAAGTTACTTCGCCCGGCGCGCCTGCTGCGCCCGTTGAGAACATAAGTCCTGCAAAGTTTGCCGTAATCTGCGTTGTGCCGCCGGTAGAGGCATTTACAGGCAAAGTCAAAGTTGAATTATCGGAAATGGCAACGCCCTGCTTTAACGGACTCATATTGTTTAACACAATATTTTGACAATCAACGGTAAATGCAACCTGCGCCAAATTAATCGTCAGCGGATAAATTGTCCGACAGTTGTTTGCACCAACCGAACTGACCTGAAAATTGTTCGTCGCCGGCGTGTTGGTTATTGCCATTTTTCCCGCTACAACAGGAATATTAACGGTAACCGTCTGCGGAAAACTTCCATTCGGATTGTAGCCCGACGCTTTTGATAATTGCCCGCTGCCAGAAAAACTGTAACCGTTCTGCTCTGTGGTTGTCAAAGTGTACAATCCCGGTTTGTTTACCTGCAAAGTAACTTCTGCATAGTAATTCATATCGCTGCTTGTTGGGTTAAACACCTGATTTACAGGCCAGGGCGTAGAAGGAATTGGCTGAACATTGACTATACAATAATCCGGAGTTCCTTCCTGAATCATAAGTTCGGTGTTGCAATTTTGCGCCATTCCGTTAAATGTATAATTGATATGGTTCAATCCCGCAACGGCAGGCATTCCTGAACCGGTAAGATTTACAACATAAGTCCCATTTTGCGGAAAAGTGCCGTTTGCCGAAAAATAATATCCGTTTCCGCCGTTTTCAGTGGCAGCGGCAGTGATAGCGTAGGTTCCGGGCGATGTAACATTAATAGTTACCTGCAAATAATTGTTAATTCCAAAAACCGTACCTTCGATATACACGCCTACGGCTGTAATTTTCGAGCAATCAATCGTGCCAACGGCAGGTGGCGGCGTTCCGCAAAGCGAATACCACATATCGGTACTTGCCTTGTAATAATTGAAACAGCCGGTTTCCTGATTATAAACCACCAGCCCGTCGGCATCGAACGGAATTTGAGATACGCCGTCGGCGTCAAGTTGAGTACCGCTCAAAACAACATCGCCGAGCGACACATTTGAAGGTACTTGAGGAATAATCACGCCCTTATCCTGTTGTGGCGCAACAACGTGCAAAGCCGCATTAGGGCTTGGCGTTTCGGTATTAATACCGACCTGGGCATTTAAACTTAAAATGCCAAAAAGAAATATTATTATTGAAAATATTTTTGTATTCATTATATTTTTATTTAATTATTTTTATATATTTAATAGTTCAGAAAAAAATTGAACAAAAAAGTTCAAAGAGAGTTGCAGATATTTTAGTAGTAGTTGAATTTTTTATTTTTTTCAATTAGGAGGAGAATTAGGCATATAATACCATAAAAAACAATATTTAACGGATACAAAAGCAACATTTCTACTCGACAAATCATCACAAAAAATTAAATGAATATTTTTAACTTTTCTATTAGATAATATGTGAAAGATTTTATTGTTATGTAGTATTTTTCGGTTTGTTTGAGAGTTGGTAGGTACAACAGCAACAAAACTGTTGTCGGTTGAAAAAAAAGAAAGCGGCACATCCTTTTGCATAAAAGTAAAAGGATATTTTTTAACCGTATTCGACTGTTTTTGCTGTTTTTGGGCACTTGACGAAAAATCCGATAAATTAGATGTATTCGAATATTTGCATTTGTACTTGTTTATTTTTGTCTGGTAAGTCGATTTTGTGTAAACATATTCTCTACCGCAAACGACAACATTTTCTTTTATAAAAACTTGTCCCTGCACTTTTTCTGAACAATATGTTCTACCGCTTGTGAAAATTAGTAGAAACAATACGACAGTGAATCTCGCACTGAAATTATATTTCATTATATAAAAAATCTTTTTTCAGATATTATTTACAAATTCTTTAACTTGAAAAAAACAGCGACAAAGGTAAATTCAATAAAAAAAGCGTACAAATTATCTTTGTACGCATGTATTAATTTATAAAAACGTATCTGTTAAAAATATTTTTAAAAAAATATTTTTTGTTTATCTACTTATTTTTTAACTGTTTAATATAAAAATAGTGTATAATTTCATAAAATAATTCGTTGTGCAAAATGACTTTTTTTCATTAATAAAAAAATGTTATAATTTTGAATTTCTTTGTTAAATTTGAATAATTCAGGCAGTTCGTCTAGCCAAATATTCTGATGGTGTAACGCCGACAATACTTTTAAATGCGTTATTGAAAGTAGAGCGATATTTATAGCCGGCTTCGGTGTGAATGGAGTCGAGCGTAAATTTTTTATTGGCACCACTTTTGAGTTGTGATATAATATAATTAATCCTGTAATTATTCAACATAGTGTTAAAATTAACGCTACCGCCTGTATTTATTGCCTTTGATATGTAACTGACATTGCTGTTCATTGCTTTTGAAAGCGTCTGAATACTGAATTTCGGGTTTTTATATGGCTGTTCTTTTTCCATATATTCTATAATATTATTGTACAATGCTTTATCTTTTGCTAAATTTTCCGCATTTTCTATCTCTTTACTCAAAATACTGTTTTGATTATTTACATCTATTTCACTTTTTTTATTGAACATATAAATAAATAAGGCAACCAAAAGAGCCACCGAACTTACTGTTATTGCATTTATCAGGTATATGCAGGCAGGGTCAAAGGTATATTGAATTTGAAAAAACGGGGCAATAAAAAATACTGAAATAATGATTATCAACGTTGAAATTACCCAGAGTAAAACCGATTTTATCTGAAAAACCCCTGCTCCAACAGGTACGAGAATGTACCAAAAGAATGCAATCGGTTGCCCTGACTTCCAAAATACGCACACTATCGGATATAATGCGACACTGATATAGCAAAGATAAAATATTACAACGGTTACATAGGTTTCAAAGGTTACGAATGGTGCTTTGTGGTAATATAAATATACCAACAGAAAAGTTATGTGCTGTGCAGCATAAATTGGTACGATGTGTTTTACTATCGGAATGTCATATTTTATGAAAACACAAGCGAAAATAATAAATATAATAGATGTTACCGACAAAAAAGCAACAATCATTCGGCTTATGAACTGATTTGTTTGGTTTGATAGTTCCGGTTGATAGTTTTCCATATTCCTGTTTAAAATAAATATTTAACATTTTTTATTATAGATACTGTATAAGTAATTTTTTCAATATGCGATATTTATTCCGGATAACAAACGGATGAAATAATAAAATCACAGGATTTTGTTACAAAAAAATATAATTCATTGATAATTAGAAATTTTATATAGTATTCATTTTATTTTATATAAAATATTTTATTACAAAAACAAAAGTACGACATTTTTTTAACATTGTTTCAATATTAACATAATATATGTAAAATTATATTTTTATAACATTTAAGTAATTTGAAAAAACAAAACATTATCTGACTAATTTTTATTTCAATAAAAATTCATTAACTTTGCACTCAATTTTTTTAGAAATAATAATTTTAAAATTCAATATTATGAATACGAAAAAAATTCAGGAATTAGAGCCACAGGCATTGTGGAACAACTTTTATAAAATTACTCAAATCCCGCGTCCATCGGGGAAAATGGACGAAATCAGTAAGTTTTTGCTTGATTTTGGCAAAAGTTTAAAACTCGAAACATTGCAGGACAAAACGGGCAATATTCTTATTCGCAAGCCGGCAACGCGAGGAATGGAAAACTGTAAAACCGTTGTGTTACAGGCACATATGGATATGGTGCCGCAGAAGAACAACGATGTAAAACACGATTTTCAGCGCGACCCCATTGATGCTTACATTGACGGCGAATGGGTTACCGCTCGCGGAACTACGCTCGGTGCCGATAATGGAATCGGAATGGCGGCGGCAATGGCAGTTTTGGAATCGAAAGATATTGCACATCCCGCTCTCGAAATGTTTATCACGGTTGATGAAGAAACGGGAATGGACGGCGCATTTGGTTTGGAAGCGAATTTTTTAAAAGGCGATATTTTGTTGAATTTGGATACCGAACAGGAAGGCGAATTTTGTGTCGGTTGCGCTGGCGGGCTTGATGCGACGATGACTTTTAAATATCAACAAACCGAAGTTCCAAAAGGCGATGTTGCGATGCGATTGACACTTTCAGGGCTGAAAGGCGGACATTCAGGTCTTGATATTATTTTGCAACGTGCAAATGCTAATAAACTGTTATTCAGATTGTTGAAAGAGGCAGTAAAAGAATATGATGCGCGGCTTGCTTGCTACGACGGCGGAAATATGCGCAACGCAATTCCGCGTGAGGCGTGCGCAGAAGTTACAATTCCAAAAGAAAATATTGATATTTTTGTAGATTTTGTAAAACAAAAAGAGAAACAATTTATTGAAGAATATGCGGGGATTGAAGAAAATTTGACTTTGGACGTTACAAAATGCGATTTGCCCGACGGTTTGTTGCCCGAAGAAATTCAGGACGACCTGATAAATGCGGTTACGGCTTGTCCTAACGGCGTTTTCCGTATGATTCCGGAAGTGGCGGGAGTTGTGGAAACGTCGAGCAATCTTGCGATAATTAATACTGACGGGAAAAGTGCGGTTCTCAAAGCGTTGCTGCGCAGTTCGGTTGAGACGCGCAAACAGGAACTTGCCGAAATGTTCGACAGTTTATTTTCGCTTGCCGGAGCAAAGGTCGAATTTTCGGGTGCGTACCCGGGATGGAATCCGAATATGAAATCGCCGATTTTGAAGACATTTTGCGATGTTTATGAACGAAAATTTGGTACAAAACCTGAGGTTGTGATTGTTCACGCGGGTTTGGAATGTGGAATTTTGGGAACAAATTATCCGAAAATGGATATGATTTCGTGCGGACCGACAATAAAATATCCGCATTCGCCCGACGAAAAGGTAAATATTGCTGCCGTTGCGAAATTTTGGGAATTTTTCAAGGAAACGCTTTCCAATATTCCGAAAAAATGATTGAGTGAGATGATAAATTAAATAAAAAATTTATGTACAGAAAACAGATAAACGTAGATAGTGAATCATATCTGCGTTTATCTGTTAAATTTTTGTCATCTGCGTGCAAAAATATTCTAAATTGATAATTATTTTTTAATTTTGCAGCGTTTTTTTCGATGAAAATTATTGTTTTTGAAAATATTTTTGATAATAAGCCGTTTAGTACAGAAGAGGTTTTGGTTTCGTTTCGTCCCGATTCAACGCTGCTGAAAGGAAATAAACCGTTTTATATTCCGGAATTTTCGGACTATTTTTCGGAACAAATATTTGCAGCTGTGAAAGTTAGCAAATTGGGGAAAAACATTGGAATACGTTTTGCTAACAGATATTACGATGAATTTGCTTTTGCAATTTGCCTGACGGCAAACGATTTGGCAAAGCGAACGCAGACACAAAATTTGGCTGTTTCATTTGACGGGGCAACGTCTTTGAGCAATTTTTTTGAAATAAAAGATATTGATTTTCAGCAAATTAAAGTTGAATTTCATTATAATGAAAATATTAATATTGTTAATAGTTTTGAAAATTTTATAAATAATATTAATGAAATGATAGTTTTTTCGAGCAAATTTTGCACTTTGAAAACGGGCGATTTGATTTTATTAAATTTGAATTTTGATAAAAAAAACATAAAAATTGGCGATAAAATTTCGGTTTTTTTTAACGGGAATAAAGTTTTGGAACAGAAAATCAAGTGATTATTCGATTGAAGTTGTCATTGCGGGCTTGACCCGCAATCTCAAACAATGAAAAATGTAAAAAAATAGAAAATTTTATTAAAAGCATACTTGGATTTAAATTATTAAATAATAACGTTTTAGAACTTATCAGATTGCGGGTCAAGCCCGCAATGACATACGTTAAGTTATGGCATATAATCATTAAAAATATTTTTTTTAAAATAATTAAAAATAGAATGAGAAAAATATATATTCTTTCCATCATATTGTTTGCTTATGCGGTTTTGCAGGGGCAAACTGTAATTAATTATGCAGATAATTCCGTACTTGCAAGCGGCAAATTTGTTAAGATAAAAATCAAAGAGTCAGGAGTTTACAAACTGACTTACGACGATTTGCGTTCTATGGGTGTAACGCCCGAAAAAGTACGAATTTTTGGCTATGGCGGGGCGGTAATTGACCAGAATTTTGCAAATCCGACACCCGACGACCTGCCCGAAGTTGCAATTTGGCGGGGCAGTAATTATATTCTTTTTTACGCGCAGGGAATTGTAAAATGGACTTATGATGTTGCAAATCAGATGTTTATACACGATGGCAATCCGTACTCAACAGAGGGTTATTATTTTGTAACATCAGATGCAGGCGTGGGTAAAGAAATTGCACTTGAACAAGCCCTTACGCAAATCAATAATGTTCAGGAAGTTACGGAATTTACTGATTTTCAGGTTTATGAAAAAGATGAGGTTTCGTTGATTTCAAGCGGAAGAGAATTTTATGGCGAAAAATTCGATGACAAAACTACATACGATTTTTCCTTCAATTTTCCAAATGCTGTAAATACTGCTATGTCAAAGATGCGTGTTGCGTACGCTACAACTGCAAATGCGACATCTACGATGAAAATTTCGATAAATAGCACTTGGGAAACGACACAATCTACTTCTGCCAATATTGGAGTCGTAAAATATTCTGAAAAATACGCTGTTATTAGTAATATTCCGGTTTCGCAGGAAAATCTTGCCGTGCAAATGACATACATAAAACAACAGCCAAACTGGGTTGCTTATTTAAATTTTTTGGAACTAAATGTGCGCCGTATGTTGAAAATGTCCGGTACGCAAATGAGGTTTCAGAATTTTGATACGCCAACTTCAGGCATTAAAAAATATAATATTTCCGATGCTAATAATAACATAATTGTTTGGAATATAAGTGATAACGCAAATGTTACGCAAATGCCAACCGAACGAAACGGACAAATATTGAGTTTTACTACTTCATCTGAAAATAAATATTTTTTGGCACTCGACCCTACGGCTAATTTTCCAAAACCGGAAACAGCAGGCACTGTTGCAAACCAAAATCTACATTCTTTCAGAAATATTGATTTTACAATAATTGCACATCCAAATTTTTTAAACGAAGCGAACGCACTTGCTGATGCGCACAGACAAAAAGATGGAATGACGGTTGCGGTAGTTACACCCGAACAGGTTTATAATGAGTTTTCGTCGGGGACCCCTGATGTTTCGGCGTACAGAAAATTGATGAGAATGCAGTACGATAGAGATTTAGCAACTAAAAAACAAAAATATTTACTGCTTTTCGGACGCGGTTCTTTTGATAATCGCGGACTATTACGTGAAACAGCCGGTACAAATCTCATACTTACCTATCAGGCAAAAGTATCGGGAGATGAATTAAATTCTTTTGTTACAGACGATTATGTAAGTATAATGAAGGACACTGCAACTAACGATTTGTTTATTAAAAAAAGAAATATAGAAATTGCCACAGGTCGTTTCCCCGTAATCGATAGCGAGCAGGCGCAAGCTGTTGTGAACAAGACGATTGAATATATGAAAAACAGTAGGCGCACAATATGGAAAAATCAACTTTTGTATCTTGCAGATGACGGAGAACCGGCAGACGCTTCTAATCCTCAACTTTATGTGCAGGGATCGGAGAATAGTTCAAAAGCAGTCGTTTCCAAATATCCATATTATCAGATAAATAAAATATATATTGATGCTTTTAAACAGGTTACAACGGCGAACGGAGCTTCATACCCGGATGCAAAAGCGAAACTGCTCGGACTTATTAACAGCGGTGTTTTACATTTTAATTATTTAGGGCATGCAGGCACTAACGGACTTACAGGAGAAGGTGTTTTGCTTACCGACGATATTAAAAAACTTACAAATAAAAACTATTTTCTTTGTTTTGCAGGCACTTGCGATTTTATTCATTTTGATGCACCGCGTCTGTCGGCAGGAGAATTTCTACTGACAAACCCTGTAGGAGGTGCAATTGGAGTATGGGCAGCATCGAGAACGGTACTTGCGAGTGTGAACGACCCAATGAGTTTGGCGTTTAATGGTGCTTTATTTGCTATAAATGAATCAGGAAAGCATAATACTGTCGGTCAGGCACTTGTTATTACAAAAAATAAAGTTGCAGGGACTGAATCAAAACTTTCGTATGTTTATTTGGGCGACCCCGCTTTAACTTTGAATTTCCCTGATAAATATTCGATTCAAACAACCGAAATTAATGGAAATACTGAATTGACGGGAAATGATACATTTAAAGCATTATCTATAAATACGATAAAAGCGAGAATAGTTGATGACAGTGGATTGCTGGTCGACAATTTTAATGGAAATGCTTTTGTTAATATTTATGATAAAATAAAGGCGATAAACCTGCTTTTAAACGATTCGTATGCGACAAAACCATACGATTATCCTGATCGACCTAATATGATATATTCGGGGAGAACAACAGTAACAAACGGCGAGTTTGAATTTACTTTTATGGTGCCAAAAGATATTCAATATAACTTTGGTACAGGACGTATTAATTATTATGCTGAAATGGATTCTGTTAATGAGGCAAGTGGATATTTTGAGAAATTTTTGGTTGGAGGTACTTCCGATGTGCTAATTGAAGACACCGAGGGTCCAGTGATTGAGAAAATGTATCTTAATTCTTCGGATTTCAGAAACGGTGGCAAGGTAAATGAAACGCCGTATTTTATGGCGCGTGTAAGCGATGAATACGGAATTAACACTATTGGAAACGGTATAGGACACGATGTTACATTGATGATCAACAACGACCCGCAGCAGATTTATATTCTGAATGAATATTTTAATGCCGACTTTGGAACCTATAAATCCGGGACTTTTGGATATTTGATGCCCGAATTGCCTGACGGAAAACACAGGTTAAGGTTTAAGGTTTGGGATTTACTTAACAATTCGTCAGAGGCATTTTTGGATTTTGAAGTGCAAAAAGGACTGAAACCGCAAATTTTCGACCTTTATAATTATCCAAATCCTGCGTCAGATTATACGATTTTCAGAATTACAACAGACCGTCCGCAAGATGTTTTGCTGGCAAAAATTGAAATTTTCGACCTCGTGGGACGTAAAATTTGGGAATTTAGCCAAAAAACTACCGATGATATTCGTTGGGATATGCGTTCGTCGAACGGGACTTATTTATCGTCGGGAATTTATATTTATCGCCTGACTTTAAGCACTTTAAACAGTGCCGTGTCTTATAAATCTAATAAATTAATTATCAAAAAACAATAAGAATGCAAAATTTGCGTTTTTTATCTTTGGATTTTTTTATTCAATAAATAGTAGAATCTTTAAAATAAAATTTTTAAAATATAATGAAAAGAATAATTTTTAGTTTAGTAATTGTATCTGTATCAAGTGGTTATTTGTTTTCACAAAGTGGCAATCCACAATGGACTGCCGATGTTCCCAATCCGGTGCTGACTGCTGTTCCTGCTTTAAGTATTACGCCCGATGCGCGTGGCGGCGGTATGGGTGATGTCGGGGTGGCAACAAAACCCGATGAAAATTCGCAATACTGGAATCCGGCAAAATATGCTTTTATGGAAAGTGAAGCAGGTTTTTCGTTATCATACACACCATGGCTGCGTAAATTGGTCAATGATATTAATTTAGGTTATGTGGCTGGCTATTGGCGGTTTTCGGAGAGAAACACTATAAGTACATCTTTGCGGTATTTTTCGCTTGGCGATTTGCAACTTACCGACCCGCAGGGCAATCATGTAAATACAATCAAACCATACGAAATGGCTTTTGACGTGGCATGGTCGCTGCTGCTTTCCGAAAAACTTTCTGGTGCTGTGGCATTGCGTTATATTCGTTCCGACCTTAATCAGGGGCAAAACACCGGTACAGGTAATGATATGTATCCGGGAAATGCTTTTGCTGCCGACTTGGCGTTTTTCTATAATACACCTGTTGTTTTCAGTTCCGGTGACGGACGATTTGGTGCGGGTATAAATATTTCAAATATTGGCTCAAAAATTTCATATCAGGAAACAGTAAGTTATTTTATTCCAACAAATTTACGTCTGGGAGCGTCTTTGGATTATCCTATGGACGATTACAACCGTATATCTATTAGTGCCGATGTGAACAAATTACTTGTTCCGTCCGTCCCGCGACAATATGGTAGCACCGATCCAACTTATGCCAGCAGATTGGATGATTATAAAACTACATCGTCTATTGCCGGAATTTTTAAATCATTTTCCGATGCACCTGGCGGTTTTAGTGAAGAATTAAAAGAAATTATGTGGTCAGCGGGTGCCGAATATGCATATAATAATCAATTTTTTGTTCGCGCAGGATATTTCAATGAAAATAAATTGAAAGGCAACCGTAAATTTTTCTCAGCCGGCTTGGGTTTCAAACTCAATGTCTTTGCACTCGATGCTGGTTATGTGATTTCTGTTGCGCAACAAAATCCGCTTGACCAAACTTTACGAATTTCGCTCTCGTTCGATTTGAACGGAATTAAGAATTTAGCGAATTAGTATCAAGACACAAGTATCAAGTATCAAGACGCAAGATATTTATGCATAATTTTAAAAAGTTAGATGTTTGGATTAAGTCAATTCAATTTGTATCTGATATTTATCGTTTAACAAATACTTTTCCTTCTGTGGAGCGTTTTGGATTGTGTTCGCAAATGCAACGTGCAGCCGTTTCCGTACCTGCAAACATTGCAGAAGGTACGGAAAAATCAAGCGGTAAGGAGTTTGCTCGTTTTCTTGAGATTTCACTTGGTTCAACTTTTGAATTGGAAACAGAATTATTAATAGCACATAATTTATCTTATATTGATAATTTTACATACGAAGATATACAGAATAAAATTTCTGAATTACAAAAAATGATTAATGGATTAAAAAGCAAAATTCAATCTTAAAAATACTTGTGTCTTGATACTTGTGTCTTGATATTTAAAATGAACGTTCGCATTGGTTTCGGTTATGATGTTCATCGTCTTGTTTATGGACGGGAATTGTGGTTGGGCGGTTTGAAAATCGCCCACCGCTTTGGTTTGCTTGGGCATTCCGATGCTGATGTGCTTATTCACGCACTTTGCGATGCGCTTTTGGGTGCGGCAAATTTGCGGGACATAGGATTTCATTTCCCTGATACGAAAGCCGATTTTGAGGGAATTGACAGTAAAATTATTTTGAAAAAAACTTTTTTATTAATAAAAGAAAAAGGTTACGAGTTTGGAAATGCCGACTGTACAATAGTTGCCGAGCAGCCAAAACTCAATCCTTTTATAGCTCAAATGCAGAAAATTCTTGCCGAAATTCTTGAAACAACCGATGAAAATATTTCAATCAAAGCCACAACAAACGAAAAAATGGGCTTTGCAGGGCGTGAGGAAGGCATCGCCGCCTACGCAACTGTGCTAATTTACAAACCGCCGCTTACTGCAATTACCTGACCTGTAATATAATCGGCTTTGTCCGATGCCAAAAAGCCGACAAGTTCGGCAACCTCTTGCGGCTGCCCAAAACGCTGCGCAGGAATAAGTTTTTTCAATTCGTCGGCAGGCAAATCGGCTGTCATATCCGTTTCGATAAATCCGGGCGCAACTGCATTTACAGTAACGCGCTTTTTCGCCGTTTCGAGTGCCAATGCCTTTGTAAAACCGATTAAACCTGCTTTGGCAGCAGAATAATTGGTTTGTCCGCTCATTCCGTTGATGCCCGATATGGAAACAATATTGATAATCCGCCCGAATTTTTTATTCAGCATAAATTTCACAAGATTGCGCGTGATATAAAACGTGCCGTCTAAATTAGTGGAAATCACGTCTTTCCATTCGTAGTCGCTCATCCAGAACGTCAAATTATCGCGGCGAATGCCTGCATTATTTACCAGAATTTCTATATAATTTTCAGGATTTTGTTCCTGCCAGCGCGTCAGTGCAGCTTCAATTTCATCGGGTTTTGCAACATCAAAAGGCAAAAGGTCGCCGCTGCCGCCGCTGTTTTTAATTGTTTCGAGCGTGCGCTGCGCCTCAGCAATATTTGATTTAAAATTTATTAAAACAAAATAATCCATTTTGGCTAATTTTATACAAATTGCCCTGCCAATCCCGCGCGAACCGCCCGTTACCAAAGCGTATTTTTTCATTTTTAAAACAAATATTTATTGCAAAAAAAACGTAACAGGTTTCAAAAACCTGTTACGATGAGTATTTTCCTTTATTTTGTTGCATTTTCCAGCCGTTTCATTACTGAGAACAGGAAAATTGCCGACAGCAAACAGCAGGCAATCAACACACCCCAAACTGCCCAAAGTGGAATTTCGCTTTTCCAAATTGCAGCAATCACTGAAGTTAAATAATTTCCAACAGCAGTTGCTGCAAACCAGCCGCCCATCATCAATCCTTTGAGTTTCGGCGGGGCAACTTTGGTAACAAATGAAATTCCCATCGGGCTTAACAAAAGTTCGGCAAAAGTGAGTGTTAAATAAGTTCCAATTAACCAATTAGGATTTAATAAGATGTCGCTGACGCTACCCGCGCCTTTTGCCGCTATATCGGCAGGCGACTGCAACCCCAATGATGCTATTGCAAGAATACTAAATCCCGCAGCGGCAACCAACATTCCGAAACCGATTTTTCGAGGCGTGGAAGGTTCTTTTTTGATTTTGGCAAGCCAAGCAAAAATGGCAATAGAGAACGGCGTAAGTGCCACTACAAAAAACGGATTAAATTGTTGAAAAATTTGCGGTGCGATTGGAATTGACGTATCCATAGTTTTATATTTCCACGCAATAAGGACAACCACAAATGCCAAAATTGCTGATGATATAAGTTTACTTCGCATTTTTTCGGATTGAAAAACACTAAACAGAGCATAAATTCCAACACAAATAAGCGCAAGATTAATAACATCGGAACCGATTCGCGTCCAGCCCTGCATAAAACTTTGAGTATAATCGCGTGCAAAGAATGTCATTGTCAAGCCGTTTTGGTGGAACGACATCCAAAAGAAAATAACGACCGCAAAAACAAGTCCTAATGCCACAACACGTTCTTTTGTCTGTTTTTGTGTTAAAACCACCTCTTCAACCACGCCTGCGGCAGTTTTTTGTTTTGCATTAAAATCGGCGTGCTTATAAAGTTTTTTACTTGAAATATAAATTATCATTGAAAGAATCAGCGAAATACAGGCGACACCAAAGCCGTAATTATACGAAGCCGACAGATTATCAATATATTGATTACTGAATGATGCCAAATCCGTAAATTGCGCACCCTGTTCGCTCATTAATTGTGTGAGTTTTGCAGTACCTTCGCCGGTAATACTTCCGTCGATAAATTGGTGCGCCAAAGCGGGAATATCAGCCACATAATGCAGCCCTGCTTTTCCCATAAAATGATTTACAACTTCTGTGGCGGCTCTTGGGGCAAACATTGCACCAATATTTATTGCCATATAAAAAAGTGAAAATCCGGGGTCGCGCCGCGTGTTGTATTTCGGGTCGTCGTACAGATTTCCTACCAAAACCTGTAAATTCCCTTTAAAAAGTCCCGTTCCGAGCGCAATAACAAATAACGCTGCAATCAGCACAGGCATTCCCATTCCGGGTATTGCCATCAAAAGATAGCCGAAAAACATAACTATAATGCCGATGGTTACGGTTTTTCCATAGCCCCAAACATTATCGGCAAGCAAACCGCCAATAACCGGCAAAAAATAAACGGCAGCAAGGAAACCGCCAAAAATTTGTCCTGTAACGGTGGACGACAAGCCGAATTTTGCCTGCAAAAACAGAACAAAAATCGCTAACATTGTGTAATAACCAAAGCGTTCGCCTGTGTTTGCCAATGCCAACGCATAAAGTCCCTTTGGGTGATTTTTAAACATAAATTTTTAAATTAATTATTATTTTATGGAAAATTATTTCGGTGCAAAAATAGTTATTAGTTTAGAATAATCAAAATAAAATTAAAATCCGAAAAAAAACAGTAATTTTGCGGTTATGTTACAGATTGACAATACGATTATCAGTTTCGACCTATTTGACGAATTTTTCGCTTGCGATTTGTTTTCGTGCAAAGGGCAATGTTGCATCGACGGCGACGAAGGTGCGCCTCTTTTGGCTGAAGAAATTGATATTTTGAAAAAAATTACGCCTGCTGTTTTGGAATATTTGCCCGCAAATTCGCGACGGATTATTGAAAATCAGGGCATTTATTATATTGACTGTGAAGGCGAGGCGGTTACAACGCTTGTAGATGGGAAAGAATGTGCTTTTGTGTACCGCGACGGCGATGGCTGTGCAAAATGTGCGATTGAGAAGGCGTACAAAGCGGGGAAAATTGATTTTTACAAACCGCTTTCCTGCCATTTGTACCCAATTCGGCTGCAAAAATATCACGATTTTATTGCAGTAAATTATCATAAATGGTCTGTTTGTCAGTGTGCAAGAGATTTAGGAATGAAAGAACAAGTTACTGTATATCAATTTCTTAGACAACCATTAATTCGGCGTTTTGGCGAAAAATGGTTTGCCGAACTTGAGACGGCAGCAAAAGAATATTACAGTAGTAAGAAGTTGAATGTTAGTATTTTAAATGAATAATTATGCAAAAAACGCTTTTGTTGATATTGTCTGTTTTTGCGGCGGCAAATATTTTTGCCGGTGCGAATGATTCTTTGTACAATCACTTGATTATCAGCATAAAAAACAAAAATATTTTTGAACAACGAAAAGAACAGAAGATAAGCGATTTAAAGAAAATGACTCTTACGGGCGAAAAACTGACTTTGCGCCAAAGGTACGACATCAACACAATGCTTTACGAAGAATATAAAAAATATCAGTTGGACTCGGCTTTGCATTATATTGTTGAAAATCAAACGATTGCAAATAATCTTTCGGAAAAAGAACTTATTGAGGATAATCTGATTAAACTTGCAAGTTTGAATTGCGCTCGCGGAATGTTTATCGAATCTCAAAATTTGCTGCAAAAAATCAAAGCGCAAAATTTGCCTGAGACGCTTTTGCCCGATTATTACGATACTTACTGCACTTTTTGCAGCAATTACGCCCAAAGCAACGGCGACCAATCGTACTACCAGCGCAGCGAACTTTACCGCGATTCGTTGCTTACAAGTTTGGATTCGGCTTCTTTGGCTTACAAAATTGCATATTCGGCGAAATTGCTTTATGCGTACCAAACTGTTGATATTCTGTTAATTAATTTATTAAATCAAATAAAAAAAGGCGATTCCGAAACAGGTACGATTGCTTATTATCTCGGATATTATTATCAGAGGCGGCAGCAAAAGGATTTGGCGGAAAAATATTATCTCACATCGGCTATTTCTGACGTGGAAAACAGCGTGAAAGATAACGCCTCGCTTCACGCGCTGGCGTTGATGTATTTTGCCCAAGGGAATATCGGCAAGGCGCAATTAATGATGCAAACGGCGATTGACGATGCCGTGTTTTGCAATGCGCGTTTCAGAATTGCCGAAATTTCGGCGGTTTACCCGCTAATCAACGATGCGTATCTGAAAAATGAATTGTTGCAAAAACGGATTTTAACGGTTTTAACATTGATAATCAGTTTGTTGCTGCTCGGCGCTGCTGCCGGATTATTTTATATTTATAAACAAAATAAACGGCTCGCAACGGTCAAAAACAAACTTTTCGACAACAACCGCGATTTGAGCCAACTGAACGCCGAACTTGCGCAGGCAACCGACCGCCTCGAAGCGTCAAATTTGGTAAAAGAGGAATATATAGCGCATTTTTTTGATTTAAGTTCTGCTTATATTGAAAAACTTGACGCTTTCCGCAAGCAACTGAACATCCAACTTCGCAGCGGGCAAATGGAAGAACTGAAAAAAACTCTTAACTCAACCGATTTTATCGAACGCGAGCGCGAAGAACTGTACAACAAGTTTGATGTGATTTTTCTAAATCTTTATCCGACTTTTGTGGAAGATTTTAACGCGCTGCAAAACGCTGACGGACAAATGATTGTCAAACACGGCACCCTAAATACAGAATTACGAATTTTTGCGCTGATACGTCTGGGAATTACCGACAGCATCAAAATTGCGGGTTTTCTGAAATATTCCATCAGCACAATTTACAATTACCGTGTTCGCGCCCGCAACAACGCCATAGTCCCGCGCGAACATTTTGAAGAAACAGTGATGAAAATTGGAAATAATTGACAAAGGCAGTTACCATTTACTATTTACCATTTACTATTTATTTTTCCAAACCTGATTTATACCTGATTTTATTACTAAACAACATAAGTAAAAATGAATTGTCTTTATTTCTCAACCTGATTACCTGATTTTCCACTTGTTGAATCAGGTAATCAGGTTAAAGTTGTGTGTTACTTTTGGTTATTCAGGTTGTTCTGTCTTTAAAATCAGGTCAAAATTAGGTTTATTTCTTTTAAATACTATTTTTCAACTCGTGATAGGCATTATTAAGTCCTAAAGGGACAATAAATACTAATATTCAACTCGTAATTCACATCAAAGTAAATAGTAAATGGTCAATAGTCAATATTTTATTGCTGTTAAACTTTTTCACTACTTTTTTATTGTTGTTTTCTTTATTTATTTTGTTGATTATAAATTATTTAATTATTTTTTCAACTACTTTTTATTTATTATAAGAAAATTTTTATAAAATAATAAATATTTTTGTGCTGTAATTTTTAATCTTAAAAAATAATTTTTGCGAATAAATATGAAAAACATTTCCAACATTTTTCTCAAAAAAGTCGTTTTATTTCTCTTTTTCACTTTGCCCTTTGCTTTGGCTGCGCAAAATATTAGCGTGGCAGGAAAGGTAATTGACACAGCGGGCAGTCCGATTACCGGCGTAACCGTTGCCGAAAAGGGAACTAACAACGCTACAATGACCGACCTGGACGGAAATTACAAAATTTCCGTTCCAAAAAATGCGAAATTGGCGTTTTCGTTTGTTGGGTACACCCAACAAACCATAGACGTCTATGGTCAAAATTTTATTAATGTTACATTAGCCGAAGACCTCAACGAACTTAACGAAGTGGTCGCTATCGGCTACGGAACGGCGCAGCGCAAAGACCTGACCACCGCCATTTCGAGCGTAACTACCAAAGACATTAACCAGCGACCGATTATTTCGGCGGCGCAGGCAATTCAGGGACGAGCGGCAGGTGTTTCGGTTATTCAGCCCAACGGCGCGCCCGGCGGCGAAACGGTTATCCGCGTGCGCGGAACAACTTCTATGAATCTCGAAAACGCACCATTGTATGTGGTTGACGGCGTGCCGGTGGACAATATAAATTTTCTTTCCCCAACAGATATTGCCGATATTCAAATTATGAAAGATGCCTCGTCGGCTGCTATTTACGGTGCACGTGGTGCAAACGGCGTTGTGATGATACGCACCAAGCAGGCAAGCGACAATGGCTCGGCAAAAGTTACATTCAACTCGCAATACGGAATTAGTATGCTTGCCAAAACCATTCAATCGCTTAATGCAGTGCAATACAAAGATTTGATGGAAGAAATTCGTCCCGGCTCTTCGGCTATTATGGGCACCGAAGACATTACTAATTGGTACGACAAGGTGTATTCCGCAGCACAAACTATGAATTATCAGTTGGCGATTGCAAAGACAGCGGGCGACTTGAACTATTATATTTCGCTTGGTTATCTTGATCAAAAAGGGATTATTTCGTCTGCGTGGTTCAAACGTTATTCCGTGCGGGCAAAAATTGATGATAAAGTTTACAACTGGCTGAAAATTGGCGCAAATGTTTCCTATTCGGACAACATTGACAACGGCATTCTTACCGGACGTGGCTCTAACCGCGGCGGTGTGGTTTTATCTATTGTGAATTTGCCTACAAGTTTGCCTGTGATTAATCCGCAAACCGGTTATTACAACCGCCTTTTTTACGGACAAAATATTACAAATCCACTTGAAGAAATTTCAAACGGAAAAAATAATTCAAATTCAACAAACCGTCTGATTGCATCGGGCAATGCTCAAATATTTTTTACAAAACATTTGAATTTTAAAACTACACTTTCATTCGACCGCCGCAATGGTTTGCAGACCTGGTTTACGCCAATAGTTCACGTAGATGGAATTGACCAGTGGGGCAGCGGTGGTGATTATCGAAATATGAATACAGTTATGACTGCCGATAATATTGCCACTTTTCAAAATAATTTTGGCAAACACGGATTGGAAGTTATGGCGGGAACATCTTATACATATTCTTATTATACAAACAGTTGGATAAACGGCTCTAATTTTCTTAATAATGATATTCATACTTTAAATGCTGCCAATAAAATTGCTTGGGACAACACAGGAACCGGTGCATCCGACTGGAAAATTTTGTCATATCTTGGTCGCTTTTCGTACAATTACAATAGTAAATATATGCTTACCGCCAATATTCGCACAGATGCTTCATCGCGCTTTGCCCCCGGACATCGCTGGGGTTATTTTCCTTCGTTTTCGGCTGCTTGGCGTGTTTCTGACGAAAATTTTTTGAAAAATATAAAATGGATAGACGACTTAAAATTGCGCGGCGGCTGGGGAAAAACAGGTAATCAAACAGGTATTGGCGATTATGCTTACCTCGAACGCTACAGTTTGAAACGTCAGGAATGGTACACTACCGGAAACGATAATATTTTGCCTGTAATTACAAAATCAAATCTTTCTGCTACCGATTTGACTTGGGAAAAAACCACTTCCACTGAATTGGGATTAGATTTGACTGCATTTCAAAACCGTTTGACTTTTACAGCAGATTTTTATTACAAATTGACCACCGATATGCTGCTGGCTGTAACCTTGCCTGCCGGTCAAATAAATACGATGCAACACAACGGCGGCTCGATGCTTAATAAAGGTATGGAATTTTCGGTTACTTCGCACAACTTACGCAAAAAATTTATTTGGGATACCAATTTTAATATTTCATTTAACAGAAATAAATTGAAAGGGCTTGATTTGACACAAATTTATTATGATGTTACAACAAGCGATGCTTTTCGCGGACAACAAGTTGTGCGCAACGAGGTAGGACGTCCGATAGGCAGTTTTTATGGTTATATCAGCGACGGCGTTAATCCCGAAACGGGCGAACTGATGTATCGCGACTTAAATAAGGACGGCAAAATTACCGCTACCGACCGCACCTATATTGGCGACCCGAATCCTGACTTCTTTTTTGGTTTTACAAATACTTTTTCGTGGAATAATTTTAATTTAAGTATTTTCTTTCAGGGAACTTACGGAAATGATATTTTCAATTCGTCGATGGTTGATACACAGGGAATGTACGACCTTAAAAATCAGTCGGTTGAAGTGTTGAGGCGCTGGCGCACACCCGGACAAATTACAGACGTGCCGAAAGCGGGTTTTGATTTACGTCCATCGTCATATTTTATTGGCGACGGCAGTTATATTCGCCTCAAAGACCTTACGCTTTCGTATAATTTTGATGCCGCTTTGCTGCAGAAAATGGGCGTAGGCAAAATCCAGCCATATATCACGGCTACAAATTTGCTTACTTTCACAAAATATAAAGGAATGGACCCCGAAGTAAATCAGTGGGGAAACAGTTCGGTACAAGGCATTGACTGGGGAACATACCCTCAAAGCCGTACATTTACACTTGGACTTAATGTTGAATTTTAAAAAATTATAAAAATATGAATACTTTTAAATATATAATAATTTGCGGATTTGCCCTTGTGGCGATTGCATCTTGCAATTTGAATACCGACCCGATTGATACTTATTCGTCGGTAACACAAGGCAGCGATAGCGTAAGTAATGTAATTTTGGCAGACAAACAGGCGGTTATTAATCAACGAGCGGCTATTTATCAACGTTTGAAAGATATGCAGGAATATGGTTATTTAGACCTTTTGCTGCTGGCAGAAAGCCATTCGGACAATGCCTACGCCGGCTCGCCGAGTGCCGAAACAACGCCTTTTGAAGTAAATTCAATCGAAGGTTCAAATTCCAATATTCAGCGCGACTGGACAGGATATTTAACGGACGTGGCACAGGCAAATATTTTAATTTGCGGAATCGACAGTTTGAACGACCCGTCGTTGTCGGCTGCCGAAGCAAATCAATATCGCGCCGAAGGACTGATTTTCAGAGCATTGGCTTATTTTAATATGGCGCGGATTTGGGGAAATGTTCCCATTGTTACCCAAGTCGGCAAACCAATTACAACGGAAAATATCAGCGAAGTTTATCCTTCATATTTTCCAAAACAAAATACGGAACTCGAAGTGTATCAGCAAGTTGAAAAAGATTTGCTCGAAGCGGTAAAATATGCGCCCGATAATAATCCGGGCGATAAAACGCTGCTGACCAAGTCGGTAGCCCGCGCTTTGCTGGCAAAAGTTTATGCCGAAAAACCATTGCGCGACTACACGAAAGTTATTGATTTTGTTGACCAACTTACAGCCGAAGGATTTAAGTTGGAAACAAATTTTTCAAATCTTTTCGGTGTTACGCTTGCCGACCCTGCTAAACCTGTAAGTGCGTCGAATAAGGCGGTTAATGCAGCATTGCGAAATTCAGTGGAATCTGTTTTGGAAGTGCAATATTTAAGTACAAGCGCAGGGAATTGGACGGCGTGGATGTTTGGACGTACCCTTGACGATTGGAATTTTTGGTTTGATTGGGCAAAATGGATTACCCCGTCGCGCGATTTAATCCGGGCTTTCCAAAGCGCAGGCGACACGAAACGTTTTAACGAAACGGTTGTGTATTATTCTTGCGGCTGGAATATTTATTATCCTGCTGATAATTACGCATTTATGTATAAAACACGCTCGGCGTACAATAATAATTACAAAATCCGTTATGCCGATTTGCTGTTACTCAAAGCCGAGGCGTTGATTCAAACAGGCGACCTTGCAGGCGGCGCGGCAATTATCAATCAAACTCGCGCAAGAGCGGGCTTGGGCGCGTTGCCGGCATCGGCAACATCGAATAAAGACAACGCAATAAACGCTTTGCTCAATGAACGCCGATTGGAACTTGCGCTCGAAGGACAACGCTGGTTCGACCTCGTGCGGCTCGACAAAGTGGAAGAAGTGATGAACGCTGTATTTGCAAAAGACCCCGGACGTCCGGCGCAGGTATATCCGTATGACAAAACCTCGTACAAACTGCCAATTCCGCAGAACGAAATTGACTTAAATCCTAATTTGGTACAAAATCCGGGATACTAAATAAATTAAGAATTAAGAATTTAGAATTAAAAAAATGTTTCAAAATTAATCTTGGAATTTTGAAATTTTTAAATCTTGAAATTTAAAATAAATTGAATATGAGAAATATAATTTTTATAACAATAATTGCGCTTTTCGCGTTTATGTCGTGCGAAAAGGACAAATACGGCGATGCGGGCTATACCAGCCCTACGATTGAGAATTTTGCCGTTGCGCCAACAACTTTCAACTTTTGCGACACTGTAATAGTTACCGCCGACGTGTCAGACCCCGTTACAAATCTTTACAAAGCCGATATTTTAATGTATGCCAACGACCAACTTATTGGAACTCATACAGTATCTTTTGAGGTTAATATTAAAGATGCGCATATCAACGAGCGCGTTTTTGTGCCGTTGGTTGCTTATTTGGATAATAATTCGGCAGTTACATTCAAACTTGTAATTTCCAATTTGACAAAACGCACTGCCGAGCAGTCGGTAACGGCACTTGTGGGCAATCGTCCGCATTTTTCGCAACTTTATCTTGTGCTGCAAAACGGCGAATATCACGCGCTTGCGCCGCAGACGGGCAATCCCGACATTTATTCTGTCGAAAATTTAGCCCTGAACGGCAATTTTAATTATCTGATTGCTCAAAAAATGACTTCCGACGGAAAAATTGACTTTTCGGGGCTTGTTTGGGGCAATGTGAATGGGAAACTTGCGCTTGTGGGTGAATCGGATTATGCTTTTGCCTTTGTGCAGGGTGCCGATTATGTGGATAAATTTTCGTTCGACTCTTATTCCTTTACCGCAAATGTTAACGGGCAGGCGGCAACTGGAATGACCTTAAGTCCTGAAAGTTTCACTGGAACAGCCGCTTATGGCGGCGAAAATTTCCTTACAGGAACGTTTAATCTTGAAAAAGACCAGATTATCACGCTTTTAGGCGATTTTAACAACAGTCAGATAATTTATCATCTCGACTTTTTTCAACGCCTTACGCAAAATAAAATCAAATTTCTCGGCGAAACAGGGACTTACACGCTCAATTACAATTTGTTCCGCAAACATTTGATTGTCGGCGCGGCTAATCCTGCCTATCCGAACTTTTTGCTTATTACCGGCGGCGGAATCGGTTATCCGACAAAAGTTGCGGGCATAGATATTGCACATTGTTGGTGGGGCTTTGGCGATGTACGCCAATTCCTGTTAGGACGTAAAATTGCTGCAAACAAGTATCAATTTACGATGATGATACGTCCAAAAGCCGATGGCAATTGGATTTCGTTCAAACCATACGAAACAACAGGGTGGGGCGGCGAAAAACGTTTCGACCAGATGACCGCTTTTACCGGCGCACCCGTTCTTGAAAGTGCTGATGGCAATAATTGGTATCCAAACGACAATTTGGACACGACAAAAGCGTATCAAATAACGATTGATTGGGCTGCAAATACCGTTGATGTACAAGCGATTACTTTATAATTTAATAAATTAAAAAGCCCCAACCCCAGCCCTTCAGCCCCTATCGCCTTCGGCACTTTCCCCACAGGGGAAAGAAAAAGGAATAAGGTTTTTAGGGGAAGGGTGCAAAAGTCCCCCTGTGGGGGATTTAGGGGGCTTAAAAATCTTGAAATATATAAATAATGATAAAAAATAAAATGCTTATATCAATATTTGGCGCGTGTGCCGCATCGCTGCTGTTCTCGTGCTGTTCGCCCGACAAGCCCATCACGGGCGGAAATGACGGCGACGATACAACTACGACGGCGAAGAATGACGTAAAAATATTTGTAACAACCAACGACCGCAGTTACGATTTCAAAAAAACCTTTGTAGATTTCAGCGACAAATCGAATATGTCGCCCTCGACAATTACGCTCAATCCTGCCCAGCGTTTTCAGACGATGGACGGTTTTGGTGCGGCGATTACCGGCTCGACGGCGTTTAATTTGATGAAAATGTCGCAGGCAAACCGTACAAAATTTTTGACCGAAACATTTTCGCCCACAGACGGAATGGGTTACAGTTACGTGCGCGTGCCAATCGGCTGTTCCGACTTTTCGCTAAGTGAATACACTTGTTGGGATAATCAGTCGGCTGGTTTTGCTCTCACAAATGAGGAAAATTCGTATATCATTCCTGTTTTGAAAGAGATTTTGGCAATAAATCCGAACTTGAAAATTCTTGGTTCGCCCTGGACTTGCCCAATCTGGATGAAAAATCAGGACAACGACGGCAATCCGTGGAACGGCGGAACTTTGAAAACGCAGTATTACGGCGATTATGCAGGTTATTTTGTAAAATGGATTCAGGCGTTTGAGGCGAACGGAATAAATATTTATTCCATCACGCCGCAAAATGAACCATTAAATGCAGGCAATTCGGCTTCGCTATTTATGGAATGGAACGAGCAACGCGATTTTGTAAATAATAATCTTGCGCCTGCAATTAAAGCGGCAGGTTTGAGCACCAAAATTTACATTTGGGACCATAATTACGATAACGTTCAGTATGCAACCGATATTTTCAACAGCGGTGTGGATAACAGCGTTGTTGTCGGCTCGGCGTGGCACGATTACGGCGGCGAAAATACGGCTTTGAACCAAATTCACAATGCTTTTCCCGACAAGGAAATTATTTTTACCGAAAGTTCACTCGGCACGTGGAATGACGGACGCAACCTTTCTGCCCGTCTTTTGAGCGATATGGAAAATATTGCTTTGGGAACGGTTAATAAATGGTGCAAAGCGGTGATTGTGTGGAATTTAATGCTTGATTCAGACGGCGCGCCCAATCGTCCCAACGGCGGCTGCCAATCTTGCTACGGCGCGGTGGATATCAGCAAGGCGAATTACAGCACGATTACGCGCAACTCGCATTATTACATTCTCGGGCATTTGGCTTCGGTGGTTAAACCGGGCGCAACGCGCATCGGCGCAAGCGGCTACACGGCAACAGGATTGACGTATTCTGCGTTTGAAAATACGGACGGCACCTATGCACTCGTGTTGATAAATAACTCAAGTGATACAAAGAAAATCACTATTGACGATTCAAATCATCATTTTTTATATGAAATTCCCGCCTATGCGGTGGTTTCGTACATTTGGAAAAAATAAATAAAAAGTTTCAAAATTTCAGGTTTCAAAATTTAAAAATTAATTATGAAATCTTGAAATGTAAAATAATTAATAATTCTTTATAAAAAAAATATGAAAAACTATATTTTAATAACGATTTTGCTTGTGGCAGCGGGACTTTTCTCGTGCAACAGCAATGACGACACAAAAGATTTGGGCAATCCGACAATGGAATTGCAGGCGCAACTTCCACAGGCGTTTTTTGGCGACAGTTTGCCTTTTACAGCCAAAGTGTCCGACAATGTGCCGCTTTCGACCCTGAAAGCCAATTTGTATTTTGGCGAAGAAATTGTGTCGAGTACAACCATTCGCACGAAGGAAAACGGCGAATATTCGGGTAAAATTTATATTCCTTTTTATGCCAATATTCCTAACGGAACGGCTACGCTGGAATTTACCCTTACCAATATTAATTTGGGTAAAGCGGTAAAAGAAATTGATTTGCCCGTTTCGCGTCCGATTTTTCCGTATTTAATTTTAGTAACCGACAACGGAACGGAATATCCGATGACAAAAGCCGTAACGACCGACAATGCCGATTTCACATATTCGGCAACGGCATCATTTCCGACTTCGGATTTATTTGCCTACATCAAAACGCCCGCATTCGGCGACAACGGCAACGAACTGACTTTCGGCTGGAACGGCAGCGGCATCGAACAGGGACTTACCGACAATATTCCTTTTGTAAATTCCGTGGGCGGCGTTTACAGCGTTACTTTCAACACGAAAACTTACGAGGCGGCGCCGTTCCTGATTGTTAAAATTAACGATATTCAACTGACGCGCAATGGCAGCAATTTCTCAGGCGATTTTAATGTTACGCAAGGGCAAACGCTGTCGGTAAGCGGCATCGGCGATATTCAGAACTGGTGGATTGACCCCGACTGGTTTAGCGTTTCGGGCGATAAATCGCAACTGACTTTTAAACCCATTTCTGGTAAATATCGTATCACAGCCGATTTTTCAAATAAATGGTTCCGCGTGGAAGTGATGAACGGAAGCAATTTGGCTACGCTGCAAACCAACGGCACGGGCGCAATTTGGATTATCGGCGATAATATCGGCAAACCTTCGCTTGCAAACACTGTCGGCTGGAATACCGATAAAGCGCTTTGTATGGTGCCTGAAGGCAATGGAAAATATCATATTACTGTGATAGCGGGCGCAAGTACCGATGCAGGTGCAAGCATCAATGCGGCAAGTATTAATTTCAAATTTTTCCATCAAAAAGGGTGGGGAGGCGAATTTAACAATACAACGCTTACCACAACAAGTAATCTGGTATTTGTTGGCGATGGCGCGGCGTTGGATTATCAAGGTCAGAAACGCGACCCCGGCAATCTCGGACTGTTGCAGGCACTTACCGCAGGCACAACTTACGTCTTTACCGTTGATGTTTCGGCTGGAATTACAAGTGCCGTTTTAACGGTTACTCAAAAGTAAATAATTAACAACCCGACTTGCAAACGACTTCTTGTTGTTTGCAAGTCAGGTTTATCTAAAAAAATTTTTATATTATATAAATTCTAAAAATCTGTTTATACTTTACAAAACATAATTTTGTCATTGCGGGCTTGACCCGCAATCTATAACATTCTAAAACGTTATTATTTAACAATTAAATTAATGTTTCTTTCTAAAATATTGATAATTTATATCGCATTTCAAAGTTTGAGATTGCGGGTCAAGCCCGCAATGACAGCATAAGTGTCGATGTCTTAATAATTTTTCAAAATAAAATTTAAACAGATTCTGAAAAATAATTACACAGTATATTTTATTTATTTATTTTTTATTAATTTTGCATTGAAAATCTTGGAATTTGAAATCTTGAAATCTTGAAATAAAATTTTATAATATTAATAATAATTTAAAAATTACAATTATGACAAAAAGTTTATCTTTTTTATTTGTTTTGGGGACATTGTGTTCCCTGAATCTTGCCTCTCAAAATCTTATCGTGGGAGGCGATATGGAAAGCGCATCGGGTGCTTCTAATTGGACTCAAGTAGGATTTTCTTCTTTCAGTACCAATGTGAACACTCAGTTTGTATGGGGCGATGTGCCGGGTTCGACACGTCCAAACGACTATATTCCAGCCGGATTTGGCACAGGCAACGTTTTGACAATTTGCGAGGGCTGGGGTGTTGTTCAATATTTTATTGCTCAACCTGTTACTTTACAAGCAGGAACTGCCTATCAAGCATCTTTCGATTATAATATCGGAAGTTTCAGCAGAGCGTGGCTTGAGGTATTTATCGGCAAGACAGACCCTTTAACTGTTACCGATTATACGGATAATAAGGTAGGATCATTAATTGCTTGGGGAGAATGGCAAGCCGGTACAGGCGACGGACATTTTAATGGCTTTTATACGCCAACTACAGCAGGGACGTATTATTTTGTTATTAAATGGGGTTGCGGATGGCCATCTACAGACCAAAGCGGAAACGGTTATTTCCACTCGTCTATTGACAATGTATCGTTGGTTTCTAACGTTACACCGCCTCAAAAATTTCCTGTTACATTGAAAGTTATTGACCAGTCGAATGGGGTAGTAACTAATAAGGTAAATGATAATAATGAAACAAATATTTTCTGCTGGATAAGCGATAATTTGAAGTCGCAAAATCCGCGAAATCCTGATGATTGGTGGTATCCAATGTACAGTGATGTTGCAGTAGTTTCGCCAAATGGACTGCTTGTAAAAACAGGTACTGCTTGGGAATGGACATTGACTTTACAGGCGACAGAAGGAACTTATAAATGGAATCCGTACGCAAAAACACTCGGATGGAATCCAATAAATCCGAATATGTATGCCTATACAGGCGATGACGGCAGTAACTTGATTTTTGATGTTGCATCAGACGGCACAATTACAGGTCATCCCGAACTTGTAATTCCGCCGCCAACGTCAATTTCGGATAATGATATTTCAGGCATTACCGTTTCGTACAATAACAATCAAATCACTGTGCAAGGCGTAACCGATAAAAATGCGGTTTACGTTCTCTACAATCTCAGCGGACAAAAAGTGAAACAAAGCGCAAGCAACGTTATTCCCGCAGCCGATTTAAGCAGCGGAATGTACATTCTGAAAGTTAACGGCAACTCATACAAAGTTATGGTTAAATAGAAACCGTCAGAAAAAGGGGCGTTCCTCTCGTTCAAGAGGGGCGTTCCTTTTTACCAAGAGGAGCGTTCCTTTTACTCAAAAGGGGCGTTCCTTTTTGCAGTAGTATTTAGTGGACAATTAAAGTTCCGCAGTGAAAATTTTTATTTACCGTATTCTTCATATTATTTGAGAAAATTAGAAAATAAATAATTACTTTTGTAAAAATTTAAAAAAAATATTTATGAGGAAAATAAGTAGAGTACTCTTCGCAATATGTTTAATATTGCTATCTGTATCATCCTTTGGTCAAGATATCCAACAGGTATATCAAACGGCAGTTGATGAAACTAAAACATTGGTATAAAAATCTTTAAAATTGGGATTTTTTGCAAGTGAAAAATAAATTCCCAAGCCCGAAAGGAATAAAAACAGGTCTACCCCTGCATAACCGATATCGCCGATAAAGCCAATAATCGGATTGTGAACTTTACCAAGTCCGTAATGTAAAAGAATAACCCAAATAATGGCAATTCCCATTAGACGAGTGCGATATTTAGACAGCAACGTTATATCGCAAAATTTATCCGTATGAAACGATTTTAGTTTAGCACTTATATTCATTTATTAATATTATTTAACAAAAAAACATCAAAGTATTGCAAAGTAATTACTTAATAGATGTTATTATAATAATTATTAATTTATTTGTTTTCAGACCAATACACAAAATTTTTTACAGACGCAATGTGTCAATTTAACAAATATTGTATTATATTTATGTAAAAATTTTTATTCTAATTATTAAAAAATAAAATGCAAAGATATAAAAAAATATACAAATATTAAAAAAACCAATATTTTTTTTACAAATGGAAAAGTATTTTCAAAATAAAAACATTTTTTAGCATTTAAATTAAATGAGTTTTTTTATAAGTGTTAAAAATATAAACCTCATTCCTAAATAATCTTCATTCTCAAAAAAAATTGTATTTTTGCAAAATAATTGAAAATCATTATGAAACGTGCAATTTTTCCGGGTACTTTCGACCCCTTTACAATCGGGCATTACAGCGTTGTGCAGCGTGCACTTGGGCTTTTTGACGAAATAATTGTCGCCATCGGAACAAATCAGAGCAAAACTGCGATGTTTCCGCTTTCCGAACGCATAAATATTATAAAACAGGCGTTTGCCAATGAACCGCGAATAAAAGTTGAGACCTGCAACAGTATGACAGTTGATTTTGTCAAACAAAAGAAAGCCGGTTATATTCTGCGCGGCATTCGCTCGGTTGCCGATTTTGAGTACGAACATTCAATTGCAGATGCCAACCGAAAACTTTCCGGAATTGAAACCGTCATTCTTTTTACCGATTATGAATATTCCTACATTTCTTCTACCATTGTACGCGATTTATTGCACTACGGCAAAGATATTTCCGATTTTCTGCCGCCAAATGTAATTTATCCATCGCCAAAAATTTGTTAAAATTTTTTTTAAAAATAAATTACAGTAAATCAGGTCTTAACAGTTTTGTTCTTTCCAATGCCTGCTCGTGATTGAACTCGTCAATTTTTGCCTGATGCCCCGAAAGCAAAATTTCGGGTACAGCCCAGCCCTTGTACGTTGCAGGGCGAGTATAGACGGGCGGCGCAAGCAAACCGTCCTGAAACGAATCGTAAAGAGCCGACTGCTCGTCGCCAATAGCACCCGGAATAAGCCGCACAATCGCATCAATCATCGCCGCCGCCGGAAGTTCGCCGCCGGTAAGGACAAAATCGCCGATACTTAACTCTTTGGTAATCAAATGTTCGCGCACACGATGGTCTATTCCTTTATAATGCCCGCATAGAAAGATCAAATTTTCACATAAAGAAAGCGAATTGGCGATTTTTTGGTTAAATATTTCGCCATCAGGCGAAGTATAAATTACCTCATCATAGGTTCTAACCGCCTTCAAAGCCGAAATTGCGCGGTCAATCGGTTCTATTTGTAGCACCATTCCCGCCGAAAATCCAAAAGCATAATCATCAACTCGGCGATGTTTGTCCAAAGTATAATCGCGCAAATTATGAACTTGAATTTCAACAAGATTTTTATCTCTGGCACGGCGTACAATCGACTGATTTAAAGGACTTTCGAGCAATTCCGGAACGGCTGTAATTATATCAATTCGCATTATATTATTTAAAAAATTTTCAATGTTGCAAAGTTCGCATTTTCTTTATAGAATAAAAAATTTTTTTTGAAAAATGACAATAAAATTGTAATTTCGCACCTTAATTTTTTTGAAAATGAATCTTAATTCCCTTACTGCAATTTCGCCTGTCGATGGGCGATACCGCTCAAAATCAGAAACTTATGCAGCATATTTTTCGGAATTTGCGTTGATGAAATACCGCACGCTCGTGGAAATTGAATATTTTATTGCGATGTGTGAAATTCCGTTGCCGCAACTGAAAAATATTGATAATCAAATTTTTGCGAAATTGCGCGAAATCTATCAAAATTTTCAATTATCTGATGCTCAGAGAATTAAAGATATAGAAAAAATCACAAATCACGATGTAAAAGCAGTTGAATATTTTTTAAAAGAAAAATTTGAAATATTACAAATTTCTGATTATAAGGAATTTATACATTTCGGATTAACATCTCAAGATATTAATAATACTGCCGTTCCATTTGCTTTAAAAAACGCATTACTTGAAGTTTATATTCCTCAAATGCAGCAACTTATTGACGCTTTGCGTTCATTATCAATAAGTTGGGAAAATATACCGATGTTGGCGCATACGCACGGACAGCCCGCCTCGCCTACGCGGCTTGGAAAGGAAATTATGGTTTTTGTAAATCGCCTCGAAAAGCAGTTTGAAGTGCTGCAACGAATACCTGTAACCGCAAAATTTGGCGGCGCAACGGGAAATTTCAATGCACACGCAGTCGCTTTTCCAAATATTGACTGGAAAGATTTTGCAAATAAATTTATTTCAAAAAATTTGGGCTTGCAACGCGAGCAATGGACTACGCAAATCTCAAATTATGATTCGCTGGCGGCACTTTTCGATGCTGCAAAGCGTATAAACACGATTTTGCTGGATTTTTGCCGTGATATTTGGACGTATATTTCGATGAATTATTTTAAGCAAAAAATTAATGAAAAAGAAATCGGCTCGTCGGCAATGCCCCACAAGGTAAATCCTATTGATTTTGAAAATGCCGAAGGAAATCTTGGTATTGCAAATGCGCTTTTTGAACATTTGGCGGCAAAACTTCCGATTTCGCGCCTGCAACGCGACCTGACCGACAGTACCGTTTTGCGAAATATCGGCGTGCCTTTTGCGCACACGCTTATTGCAATGCAAAGTATTGAGAAAGGTTTGGAAAAGTTATTACTCAACGAATCAGCAATTTATACCGATTTGGACAATTCTTGGGCTGTTGTTGCTGAAGCAATTCAAACAATTTTGAGGCGCGAGGGTTACCCACAACCATACGAGATATTAAAAAATCTTACACGGAAAAATGAGCAGATAACAGAAAAATCAATTTATGATTTTATTGAAAATCTGCATATTAGCGCAGAAATAAAAGCCGAATTACATCAAATTTCGCCGCAAAATTATACGGGAATTTAAGAAAATTAATTTTAAAATTATTTAAAAAATGATACAGGCAAATGCTATAGAAAAAAGTTTTGGTGCTTTAAAAGTTCTCAAAGGCATTGATTTACAAATAAATAGTGGAGAAATTGTATCAATAGTTGGGGCAAGCGGTGCGGGGAAAACAACGCTGCTGCAAATTATCGGTACTCTTGACAAGCCCGATGCCGGCAGCATTGTTATTGACAATATAAATGTTAATTCGTTGAAAGAAAAACAGTTAGCACACTTTAGAAATTCAAATATCGGATTCGTTTTTCAATTTCATCAACTTCTGCCCGAATTTGATGCTCTGGAAAACATTCTGATTCCTGCGATGATTGCTCGTACTCCGATAAAACAGGCAACTCAATATGCTCGCCAACTACTTAATTTTATGCAACTTACCGACCGTGAACATCATAAGCCCAACGAACTTTCGGGTGGCGAAAAACAGCGTGTGGCAGTGGCTCGCGCATTGATTAATCGCCCAAAAATAATTTTGGCAGACGAGCCGTCAGGCAGTTTGGACTCAAAAAACAAGGAGGAACTTCACCGTCTACTGTTCGACTTGCGTGCAGAATTTGGCTTGACAATCGTTTTAGTAACCCACGACGAACTATTGGCAAACCTTTCCGACCGAATTATCAGAATGAAAGACGGGGTAATTATTCATTAATTATTTATAACAATTTCTCCGTCTTTTATTACCGTTTTTACAATATTCATTGCGATATGATACGGCAGGAATTTGTATGACGGAAAATCAAGTATTATAATGTCGGCACGTTTTCCCTCGTCGATGCTGCCGATGCTTTCGGCGCGGGCGATAGCCGCTGCTCCGTTGATAGTTAGCGCATTAACCGCTTCTTCGGGCGACATTTTCATATAAATACAAGCCAAAGCAAAAGTGAGCGGAATTGACGATGTAAAACTGCTGCCGGGGTTCAAATCGGTTGCCAGAGCGACTGCGCAGCCGCTATCAATCATTTTGCGTGCATCGGCAAAATGCTCTTTTAGCGAAAACGCCGTACAAGGCAGCAATGTTGCAACAACGTGATTTTCAGCCATTTGGCGTATTCCATTATCTGATGCCTGCAAAAGATGGTCAGCAGAGGTACAACCCATTTCGGCTGCAAGTTCCGCCCCGCCAAACTGCACAATTTCGTCTGCGTGAATTTTCAACAAAAAGCCCAAATCTTTTGCTTTCTGTAAATATTTTCGCGATTGTTCTATCGAAAATACATTTTTTTCACAAAAAATATCACAAAATGCAGCCAGATTTTTTTCTTTTATTTCAGGCATAATTTCCTGCGTAACATAATCAATAAAATCGTCTTCGCGCCCTTGAAATTCCTTTGGCGTGGCGTGCGCTCCCATAAAAGTCGGCACAACCGTAATCGGTTGAGTGCGATTAAGTTCTTGAATAACAGCAAGTTGTTTGAGTTCTGTGTTTTTATCCATTCCATAGCCGCTTTTTGCCTCAACGGTGGTAACGCCAAGTTGCAGCATACGTGCCAAACGCGATTTTGCCGCCGTGTAAAGTTCTTCAAAACTTGCTCGGCGCGTTGCCTCCAAAGTGCTGTGAATGCCGCCACCGCGCTCCATAATCGACATATACGAATCGCCGCGCATTCGCCACGAAAATTCTTCTTCGCGGTAACCGCCAAAAACAAGGTGCGTATGCGAATCAACAAAACCGGGCAAAACCGCTTTTCCTGTGGCGTCAATGGTTTTGTAATCCAAAGGACTTGCACAAGGCGGAAATTCAATTTTTTCGCCAACGTAAGTTATTATTCCATTGGTAATTACAATATTTGCATTTTCAATAACATTAACATCGGACATTTCTTTTCCGCACTTTGCCGCACGCCCGCTGCAACGCACAACCTGCGCTGCATTGCGAATAATAAGATTTTTGTTAATTGGCTGAATCATAATTATTTATAAATTTTTAATTTTATCTATTTTATTGCCTCGTAAAAAGCATCTATTGCGGAATTTACTTCACGCAAATCGGCTTCGGTGGTGTATTGAGGGTCTCTGTTTTTATTAATCAGAAAAACAATTCGGTCGATAATATTGCGCGAAACACTTGATTTTAAGTGCAATACATTGGCAAAGTCGGCATCGGTTTTTTCAATATTCAAATAATATTTTTCTTTAACAAAATATAAAAAATATTTGATTTTTTTGGCAATTAAATCGCCGTGCTGACGATTGTTAAAATACAGATTTCCAATGGTTTTGGTAAATTCAACGGTCGTGTTTTTCAGCGGGCGAATAATCGGAATAATGCGCTGCGTGCGCTTTCCATAAAAAAGCATATAAAAACCACCTGCCGCAAGCAAAATTATCCACGCCCAATGCAGAGCAGGATTATTGAAAATGTGCATTAAAATACTTTCAGACGGCGAATCGATGGACTTTTTGTATTCGTCCCAAAAAATTTCTTTTTTATCAATATAATTTATGCAATTTATTGAATATGAATAAGTTGTATCATTTAATAAATAATAATTTGAAAACGCTTTGGGGCAAAGATTTATATAAAAATTTCCTTTTCCGTAAGATTGTTTTATAAAGTTGATTTTCTGAGATTTATCAGATAAAAAATATCCCAAAATTGTGGTTTTTGCCGTGTCAATTTTTGAAAAATAATTCAAATCCTTATTTTTTGGAAAATAATAAACTTTTTTACCAAAATTTTCGTTGGCAAGTGAATATTTTACGCTGTCAAAATTTTCATTTTGCAATAAAAACTCACTGTCATCGTCGCAATTCAGCGAATCGGAAATGATATTTGGCAAACTTCCGACTATCAAAAAGGCATCACTTCCATTTTCCACAAAGCGCAACAGTTCGTTTTGGTCGGCATCAGTAAAGGTGTCGTAGGTCTTTAAAATAAAATATACACCGTCTGTAAAATATTCTGTATTTTCCTCAATATCAGCAATTTGAGCGGTAGTATCTTCATCTAAATAATCACTATCATCATAACTTTCATTTTGATAAGAATTATACGGATAATTATAATCATTTAAGAACGCAGCAATCGTTTGATTTTCAACAAATTGAATATTTTTATCGCGGAAAATTTTTGGCATTTCGTGCGCAAGAACGTATGCGCCGTAAGGAATTTTATCGTGCGTAGAATAGGTCTGCCGCCAGTCGATTGGCTTTGGTTTTGTATATTCCAAATACATCATCAAACTCACAACTGCCACAAATACAGCGATATATATTGCTAAATTTCGGTTCATAGAGAAAAGTAACGAGTTTTTAAATTTAAAAACTCGCAACTGTAAAATTTATTTCACGGTTTTCATATTTTGCTGCGAAAAGAAATTTTTCGCTATCGCAACGTTGAATTTTATGGTTTTGATTGTTACCACAGTTTTGTTTTCGGGCTTGTCGGCGGGGACAATTTCCATCACAGAAGGCAGTTTGTGCCCGTCAAAAGTTTTAATTTCCGCCGAAGTGTGCGTTTTTACCAAAATATTGTCCTCGTCAAAAAACTGCACTTTCATCTCAAAACTGTCGTCAGTCGAAATCCAAATCATCACTTTTCCCCAAACGACACTCGCATTTGCAAGGGGCGTAAGTTCGATTTTGTAGCACATCAAGCTGCTAACTGTCTCTGTTCCAAGCAGTTTGTGCGTAAAATCCTTAACCAAAGACGATTCTTTCAACACATCATCGTTAGAAAAGTCGCTGCCCATCCAGCCCTGACTCATCATAGAAGTCGGCATTTTGATAAGTCGCTGAATATCAGGATTCCAACTCCACATATTGTTGCCCATTCTCATAAAACTTTGCCCTTTTTCTTTTGCGGGCGCAGTGATGAGCGTGAGCGAATTTTCCGACTGCGCGTCCGACCACGATTTAAACTCAATTGTGCGAGTATATTTCGGGCGGACAATTTGCATTGTCATTTCGCTGTACGAGGTTTTATCGCCTTTGAGCAGGTTTTCGGCTTTGCGAACAATTTCCGTTGCATCTTGCGCCGCCGTAAAAATCGGCATTGCAACCAGCAAAACACAGATTATCTTTTTCATATATTATTTATTTAAAAATCAAATTATATAATTTATATTCCAAAATTTCAAATTCTAAAATTTGACTACGTCGATTTTCAATTCAAAATTATTATAAACCAATAAATTACAAATATATTTTGTGTAATTATTTTTTAATCAAAAAAAAATTTTGCAAAGGTAAAAATAAAATTTTGTATTGTATTATATTTTTATTTTGTAAATTTTTCCATCCATTCTCTTGCATTTACAAACGCTTGAAGCCATGGCGTAACTTTGTCGGTTTTTTTGCGGGCGGGCGGATAAAAAGCCCATTGCCAGGGGAAAATTGCGCGTTCCAAATGCGGCATCATTGCCAAATGTCGCCCATCTGCCGAGCAAATCCCCGCTGTGTTATAATCCGAGCCGTTAGGATTTGCCGGATAATCGGCATAAGCGTATTTCAAAACAATATTATAATTGTTTTCTTTTTCGGGCAAATAAAATTTTCCTTCGCCGTGCGCCACCCAAATCCCTAATTTTGAGCCACTTAACGAGCCAAACATAACAGAATTATTTTGCGGAATTTCTACCGAAATAAATCCGCTCTCAAACTTACGGCTTTCGTTATGCAGCATTTTTGATTTTCCAAAAATATTTTTAAAATACGTATCTTGCTCAAAAGCAGCGAGTTGCAGCATTAATTGACACCCGTTGCACACACCCAAACTCAAAGTGTCGTCTCGTTTGTAAAAATTGTTAATGGCGGTTTTTGCTTTTTCATTAAATAAAATTCCGCCCGCCCAGCCCTTTGCAGAGCCAAGAACGTCTGAATTGGAAAATCCGCCGCAAAAAACGATAAAATTCACATTTTCAAGCGTTTCGCGCCCAGAAATCAAATCCGAAAGATGCACGTCTTTCACATCAAAACCTGCTAAAAACAGCGAATAAGCCATTTCACGCTCGCCATTTGTGCCTTTATCACGCAAAATTGCCGCTATTGGCTTTTTATTTTTTACGTCATTGCGGGCTTGACCCGCAATCCCCTGAAAAGCAGGAATTTCAAATTTTAAGGGCTGTTTTTTATAATTTTCAAAACGCGCAAGAGCGCAATTCTCGCCGCTTTGTTTTTTGTCGAAAAAATAAGAGGTCTCGTACCAGACATCGCGCAAATCGTTAATTGAAAACGAAAATTCTTCTTTTTTTCGTTTAATATCAATGCGGCGTTCGGCAATCGGTTTTCCTATTTTTGTATAATGTATTTTATTGATTTTCAATATTTTATCTACTTTTTTGCAATCTTTTACCTGAATGACGACAGACGGATTTTCGGCAAAAAGAATTTTTAAAAGATTTTTTTCTGTAAAATATTCAAAATCAATATTTAAGCCGCCATTTTGGTTGGCAAAACACATTTCGAGCAAAGTTGTAATCAGTCCGCCTGCGGAAACGTCATGTCCGGCAAGCACGAGGTCATTTTTAATTAATTCCTGAACTGTCTCAAAAGCATTTTTAAAATATTGAGAATTAACAATTTGCGGACATTCATCGCCGATTTTTCCCAAAGTTTGAAAAAGTACCGAACCGCCAAGTTTCATTTTATCTGCCGAAAAATCAATATAATAAAGCGTTGTATCACAATCGTTTACGATAGGCGGCGAAACAGTATTTTTCACATTTTCAACTTCGGCGGCGGCAGAAATAATTACCGTTCCGGGCGCAAAAATCTTGTCGCCATTCGGATATTTTTGCGTCATCGACAAACTGTCTTTTCCGGTCGGAATGTTAATTCCAAGTTCGCAGGCAAACTTGCTGCACGCCTCTACAGCGCGATACAACCGCGCATCTTCGCCCTCATTTTTGCACGCCCACATCCAGTTTGCCGAAAGCGAAACGCTATGCAAACCGTTTTTCAGCGGAATCCAAACAATGTTTGTAAGTGCTTCTGCAATAGCAAGTTGCGAGCCAAATTCGGGATTTATCATCGCCGCCAAAGGTGCGTGCCCAATCGAAGTTGCGATGCCGGCAGTGCCGCTAAAATCCAGCGCAACAACGCCGCAATCGTTGAGCGGCAACTGAATTTCGCCGGCGCACTGCTGCAACGCCACTTTTCCCGTAACCGAGCGGTCAACCTTGTCCGTCAGCCAGTCCTTGCAGGCAACAGATTCCATTTGCAAAACATTTTTCAAATATTGCTGCAAATTTTCGAGCGAAATTTCGGGATTTTCGAATGTTTCCACAACCGTTTTATCGCTGATAACCGTGCGCGGCGGATTGCCGAACAAATCTGCCAGCGACAAATCGAAGGGCTTTTGCCTGTTAGAATTGAGAGGAATTGACATTATTTTGATTTTTTGCAAAAATAAAAACTTTTTTTCAATCGGACAAAATATATTATCCACTTTGCTCTTTATATCGGTTTATTAAACGTAAATATTTGGGCAAGAAATACTGGTTAAGCGGACTTTTGCTCCTTCCCTTGTATGGAAGTGATGGGGTAGGGGCTATTATCATTGTTTGAGGTTGTGGGGCAAGATGACCAATGATAATACGTAGTTTGGAATAATATTATTCCAACATAAAATTTAAAATCGGTTTGTGTTCGGGGAAAATGGCGGCAATTTCGGGCGAAAGTTCCGAAGTACGAAATCCGAAAATCAGCCGACAAAGCATTCTGTTATTGACAGTTAGTATTTTTCTTTCCAAAATAACCTCATAATTTTTTTCAAAATTTAATTTAAAAAACCTTCCAGTCGCCTGCTTGAAAATGTTAAAAAGAAAATGCGGCGCAATCAATTTCGCCATACCCGCAACATTAGTTTTTGGCGAACGATTTTCGTATTCCCATTCTTCGATAATTGCCTGAAAATCTGTAAATTCCTTTTGAATACAAAAATCTTTTTCTCTGTAAATTTTATCAAATTCGGCGTAACTTTCTGATAATGAATTATTTTGTTCAATCAAATTTTCAAGCGGAATTATTTCATCATTGCTTTGAAAAACCTGCTCAAAATCAAATTTTTGATAAAAACCGTACATTTTTTCGTTTGCAGGAATCAAAATCGCAAGAGGAATATTGCGTTCTTTCATAATTTTATTAGAAAAATTTAACAAATATTGCATAATTCCACGCCGCCGAAATTCAGGCAAAGTAGCCAAGCCCGCCAAATAATAACACTGAACGGTTTTACCCCAAAAACGAAATTCGTACGGAATCATAAAAAGCATAGACACAATTTTACCTTGTTTCCTGTAAATCAGCGTGTTATTGGGTGCAAAATAATATTTAAAATACAAATCAATAAAAATTTCCGTATCATTAAATACCGTTTTCCAAATCGCTTTCAGTTCGTTTTCGTCTGTTTTGAGTGCAAATTCAGCCATTTAACTTTTTAAAAAAATTACAATCCGTTCAATATCTTCGTATAGCGGGCGGTCTTTTATTAGAATTTTGAAGTTTTTTCTTATATTTTGATATAATTTTCTCGTTTTTGGCGATAAATTATTTTCTGTTTTCAAAAAATCTGTCGCCTGCGCCAAAGCCATCAGTTCTATTGCCAAAACCTCAAACGCATTGTCAATCACACGTTTAGCGATTAAAGCCGAATTTGTTCCCATCGAAACAATATCCTGATTATCATTGTTGTTCGGAATTGAATGAATATAATTTGGAAATGCAAGTGTCTGATTTTCAGCGGTTGTCGAAGTTGCGGTAAATTGCGCCGCCTGAAGTCCGTAGTTCAAACCCAAAATGCCAAGATTTACAAATGGCGGCAAAATTTCGTTGATTTTATCGTGGCAAAGGTAATTCAAATGCCTTTCAGACAGCATCGTAAGTTTGGTAATTGCAATTTTCATTTTATCCATTTCAAAAGAAACATAATCGCCGTGAAAATTGCCGCCGTGATACACATTTTGCGTTTGAAAATCCACAATCGGATTGTCGTTTGCAGAATTTAGTTCGTTAATCAACACATTTTCAGAGTTTTGCAATGTATCATAAATTGTGCCCAAAATTTGCGGCACACATCGCAAAGAATAATATGACTGAATTTTTTCTTTAAAAACTTTTTGAACGCGGCTAACATTCTGATAAAGAATATTTTCGCGTTTCTGCAAACTTTTACTTTCGGCAGCAATTTCACGCATTTGCCGCGCAACTACCGCCTGCCCTGCGTGGTGTTTAGCCGCATTTAACGGCTCGCAAATAAAATCATCGTAAGAATTGGTTATTTCGTTAAGCCAGACAGATGCAAGAATTGAAAAATCGAGTAACGTTTTGGCATTCAATAAATTAACAAGTCCAATTCCGGTCATTACCGCAGTTCCGTTTGTAATCGAAAGTCCTTCGCGAATGAAAATTTTAAGCGGCTGTAAATGATTTATTTTCAGAACTTCATCAGCATTTTTCCATTCACTTTTATAATGTACTTTCCCTTCACCAATCAACGCAAGTGCAACGTGCGCCAATTGTACAAGGTCACCGCTTGCGCCAACGCTGCCGTGCTGCGGCACCAATGGATAAATTTCGCGATTGATAAATTCCGTAAGCAATTCAATTACAGAAAGATGCACACCCGATTTTGCCTGTAAAAGTGTTTGCAGCCGTGCAATCATTGCAGCGCGAACGTACAAATCGTCGAGCGGCTCGCCCGCACCGACAGAATGACTGCGAATGATATTGTATTGTAATTCAACAAGTTGCCCCTCGTCAATACGATATTGCGCCATCGGACCGAAACCTGTATTTATGCCGTAAATAATTTTATCTTTGGCAAATTGTTTTAAAAAATCGTACGATTTCTCAACATCTTTTATCACATTTTGAGAAATTTTTATCTCTTTTTTATGAAAAACAATATCTTCAAAGTCCTTAATATTCAGAAATTTATCAAGCATTATTTATAATAAATATTTTTGCAAAAATACATAAAATTTACAATTTTCTCATACATTTGTTAAATAAAATTCCACTGTTATTTCAAAAAAGGCACGCAGAAGAGACAAATTGTTATGATAAACGCAGATTTTAATCGTTTGAAAATCTGCGTTATCTGTGTGCTTTTAAGAAAGGTCTTTTTCACTACAAATTACCATTCCTCCGCCTTCAATCCCAACGACTTGATGTAGTCGGTTTGGATTTTGTTGTTTTTGAATTTTACTGCCTCTGTGTATTCGGTCAGAATTTTACGTGCAAGTTCCTGTTCGGGGCGCGCTTCGCGGATTTCTTTGTAAGTTGTGCGCGGCGATTCTGCAAATTTCACTACAACCGAATCCCATTCGGCAGGCGGAACAATAGCCACAAAACACGAGCCGTCGGGCTTTTTGTAGGGCCAGAAAGTCCAGCCGATATTGTTATCTTCCAGCGTTTTAACAAAATCGCTTTGCCACTGATTTTTATTATGTCCGATTTCGCCCATATACATCGGCAGGTTGGTCGTATCCCTGAAACCGATAAAATGCGAAATCGCCTCCGCCGTTGGCTCGCCGCCGTAACGATGGCAAGTGTACATAATTTTATTATCAAATTTCCAGTCGGTCAGCGGGCGGAAATTGCTGTTCCACTGCGCACCGCCAAGCAGGATAATATGATTTTTATCAACTTCACGGATTGCGGCAACGCCCATTTTGTAAAGCAGTTCGAGTTTGGAATTGAGCATTGCAAGGTCTTTTTCAAAATAAGGCGCAATCGGCTCGTTCATAAGTTCGTAGCCCAGAATTGTCGGCTCATTTTTATATCGGGCGGCAATCGCACGCCAGATTTTGCAAAATTTTTGCTGACTTGCCGCACTTGTAAAAAGCCAGGGATAGCCGTAACTGTCGTCAATATTGTCGCCGGTCTGTCCGCCGGGCGCATCGTGCATATCAAGAATCAAATAAAGCCCTTGTTTTTTGCACCATTTTATAACCGAATCGACACGCGCAAAACCGTCCTGCGCCGCTGTCAAACCCATATAATCTTCATCGGTAAAAAGTTTATAATGGAATGGCAGCCGAATTGTATTTGCGCCGGTGGATTTGATAAAAGCAATATCGGCAGCGGTAATGTAATTGTCCTTAAACTTTTTCCAAAACTCGGCGGTAAAATCTTCGCCAACCAACTGACAAAGCATTTCGTTTATAAAATGCGCCGAATTTGTTTTTTGGAACTTAAACATATACCCTTCGGGGTTAAGCCAGTTGCCAAGATTTGTACCGCGAATAAGCAGTTTTTCGCCGTTTGGCTGCACAAGGTTCTGTCCGTCAATACGAACAAACTTTGATGTTTTTTGTCCAAAAACATTTGCCGCAAATAATAATGCGATTGCAAGAATAAAATTTTTTGTTCTCATATTTTTTAGAAAAATTATTTTGTACAAAAGTACGATTTTTTTACGAAAATAAAAAAACAGCAAAACCGTTTTTATTATTTTGCTGTGAATTGATAAAAAATCACTTAAATCTGTTTCTCGGAACTACAATCCGAGTCAGCCTTTGAGTGACAATGTATCACTTTCAATTGCTTGTATTTTATAAAATTGTAAATGGTCAATGGCTAAATAGTCAATAATTTCATTCCCCGATTATCTTTACTAACACTCTTTTAGGGCGTTTTCCGTCAAATTCGCCGTAAAAAATCTGTTCCCACGTGCCAAAATCCAATTTTCCGTTAGTAACAGCGACAACCACTTCACGCCCCATTATTTGCCGTTTCATATGCGCGTCTGCGTTGTCTTCAAAACCGTTGTGGCGGTATTGCGAATGCGGTTTTTCGGGTGCAAGGCGTTCGAGCCACATTTCGTAATCGTAGTGTAAGCCGCTTTCGTCGTCGTTTATAAACACGCTGGCGGTAATATTCATCGCATTACAAAGCAACAAACCTTCTTTGATGCCGCTTTCGCGCAGACAATTTTCCACCATCGGCGTAATATTGATAAATTCGCGGCGATGCGCAGTGTTAAAATGTAATTCTTTTCTATAAGATTTCATAAAATTAAGATTTCAATTTTTTTTTAAATTATTAACTTTCCATTTTTAACAGTTTCTATAAACGTATCAAATAAAAACTCGGTATCTGTCGAACCTGAACTCGCTTCTGGGTGGAATTGCGCCGAAAACCATGGCTTTTTTGCGTGGCGGACGCCCTCGTTTGTGCCGTCGTTCATATTAACGAAAAGCGGCTGCCAGTCGGCACTTAAAGTGTTGTTATCTACCGCAAAACCGTGGTTTTGCGAAGTGATAAAAGCACGATTTGTTCCGGCAAGCAAAACAGGTTGATTGTGGCTGCGATGTCCGTATTTGAGTTTGAAAGTCCGCGCTCCGCCCGCGATTGAAAGCAGGTGATTTCCCATACAAATGCCGAAAATCGGCTTGTCGGCTGCCATGGTTTTTTGTATATTTTGCACAGTATCAATGCAATACGAGGGGTCGCCAGGACCATTGGAAATAAAAAGTCCGTCGAATTTCAAACTGTTAAAATCATAATTCCAAGGGACGCGAATAACAGTGGTATCGCGCCGCAGTAGACATCGTATAATATTGTGTTTCACGCCGCAATCGACCAAAATAATTTTGTATTTACCTGAACCATAAGTAATTACTTCGCTGCAACTTGCTTTCGCAACCTGATTTTCGTCGTCGGGATTGACAAATTCTATTTTTTCGCCATCTGGGAAAACAAGTTTTCCGCGCATAACGCCGCTTTCGCGCACAATTTTTGTCAGGCGGCGCGTATCAACGCCGCAAATAGCGGGAATTTTATGTTTTTTCAACCATTCGTCAAGCCCTTTCACCGCATTCCAGTGGCTGTATTGAAACGAAAAATCGGAAATTATCAAGCCCTCAACCTGAATTTTTTCCGATTCGTAAAATTTTGAAAGTCCGAAATCGTCCGTTTCATCTTTTGGAACGCCGTAATTGCCTATCAATGGGAAAGTTAGCGCAAGAATTTGCCCTTTGTACGAAGGGTCGGTCAAACTTTCGGGATAGCCCGACATTGCCGTGTTGAAAACCACTTCGCCGGCAGTTTGCGCCTGGTAACCAAATGATTTTCCGCCAAATAATGTTCCGTCTTCCAGAACAAGATTAAAATCTCTTAAAAGTTGCATTAGATTATCTTGTAAAAAGTTTTGCAAATGTACGAAAAAAATTGTACCTTTGTAATTAATTTACTTTCTTTTTTTATCTTAAAAATCTAAAAAAATGAAAAAACTAATACCATTGATAATAATTTTTTTGTATTTCGGCAATGCACAGGCGCAAAGTACGCGCTATTATTCAACGGACAATGGTTTGTCGAACAGTTTAATAAATCAGATTTTTCAGGATAGCAAGGGTTTTGTGTGGATTGCTACCGAATGGGGACTCAACCGCTTCGACAGCAATAAATTTCGTATTTACAATCATATCCCCAATGACAGTACTTCGCTGCCGAATAATTATGTGCGAACAGTTTTTGAAAACAGCAAAGGTGAACTTTTTATCGGAACTATCGACGGGCTTGTAAAATACAATGAATCAGGCGATTGCTTTGAAAATGTCAGTTTGCTTGGCGAGAACGGCACGCCGACTTTTCCGCACGTAACCTCAATGTGTGAAACGCCGGAAGAAGATATCATTGTGGCGACTTCGGGCAAAGGAATTTTCCTTTTGAAAAAAAATGCAAAACAGGCAAACTATTTCAGCAAACTTTCGGACTTGCTAAACAGCAAATTTGTTAATCTGCTTTATTGCGACAAATTGCAAAACCTTTGGGTAAGTATGGAAACCGGCGGACTTTATTGCTACAATTCGACAGCCAAAACAATGCAGTTTTTTGATTCCAAAAGCGGTTTGAGTGGAAATTATGTTTCAGCCATTACCGAAGATAAATCCGGAAACGTTTTTATCGGTACGTTAAATAATGGTTTGAATGTTTATAATACAACTGTTAAAACATTGAAATTCATACCTTTTGCCTCAGGCGAACTGCTTATCAGAAATTTGTATTTTCTTAAAAACGGAAATCTTTTAATTGGCACAGACGGTCAGGGTTTGAAAATATATTACCCTGATAATAACACTATTAAAGATTATTATACCGATTATTTGCAATTCGATTTGGCAAATAAAAAAGTACATTCAATCATTCAGGACAAAGATAATAATATTTGGCTTGGGCTATTTCAAAAAGGGATTGTGTTTTTTCCACATTCGCAGAACAGTTTTCAATATTGGGGTGCGCGGCAATGGCGTAATAATCCGATTGGCGATGGCTGCGTAATGTCAATTTTCGTTGACAGTGAGGGAATTACGTGGGTCGGCGTGGATAATGAAGGTATTTACGGAATTGACCGAAACGGACAGCGAATTGCGCATTTTACTAAAACAAATTCGCCAAATTCGGTATCGAACATCGTTTTGAGCATTACAGAAGACGAACAGAAAAACCTTTGGATTGGTTCTTATACGCACGGCTTGGCAAAAGTTAATAAAAAAACGGGATATTCAACTTATATTCAGCAACTTGCAGGGCAAAAAGTATATTATGTTACACAGGATAAAGATAAAAATATTCTTGCCTCAACTTATGGTTCTGGAATGTTTATTATTAATCCTAAAACAAATGAAATCAAGCAGTTGGAATCGTCTAAAACAGAAACCGACAATCTTTATACCGATGAACTTTTCAACGACTGGATTAACACGATTCTGACCGATTCGCAAGGATATATTTGGATTGGGCATTACAGAGGATTGAGTGTTTATTCGCCGACAAAGCATACTTTTATTAATTTTTTGAATCAGAATAATTTATTGCTCAATATGATTGTGTTTTGTTTGCACGAAAGCAGCGATGGACTAATTTGGATTGGAACCGACAACGGACTTTTTTCTTTTAATAAAAAAACACAAAAATTCACACATTATACTGTCAATCAAGGACTTCCAAACAATATTATTTGTGGAATTGAAGAAGACCGACAGGGAAATATTTGGGCAAGTACATATCACGGAATCAGCAAGTTAAACCGAACAGATGAACATTTTTCCAACTTTTACGTTGGCGACGGCATTCAGGGAAACGAATTTACGCGCGGCGCATCGTTTGCAGCCGCCGACGGCACTCTTTATTTTGGCGGAACAAACGGTATTACGTTTTTTGAACCAGCCGGGATTACCGATAAAAAAGGTACATTAAATCTTTTACTTACAGGTTTTTATTTGTTTGATAAAATTATACCGCTCGAAAAAACCAAAAACGCAAAAAATCAAACGGCGGCAAACATTATGGAAGCGACAAATTTTTCACTCAAATTTGCCGAAAATTCATTTAACATGGAATTTTCAACGCTTGATTTTGTGAATGCATACAGAATTCGTTATCAATACCGCATTGATGGACAAACTTCCGATTGGATAAGTACCGATGTCGGCAATAATAAATTGATTTTCAACAATTTGGCTTATGGAAATTATAAACTTCACGTTCGTGCTGCCGACAATGAAATGTTTTCGCAAGAAAAAATTTTTCTAATTAGAATTGCGCCGCCATGGTATTTCACTAAATTAGCGTATTTGCTTTATATTGTGGCAGTTGCAGCAATAATATATGCTATTTATAAATGGTATAAGGCACGATTGAAATATGAACAGGAAATTCTTAAAAAAGAAAATGAAGAGGCAATCAATGAGGGCAAACTGCAATTTTTTATCAATATTTCGCACGAAATTAGAACGCCGATGTCGCTGATTATAAGTCCTTTAGAAAAATTAATTTCTGAAAATAAAAACGATGTGCTGCAACAGACATATTTAATGATTTATCGCAATGCACAACGTATTTTGCGCTTAATCAATCAGTTGATGGACGTGCGAAAAATTGATAAAGGGCAAATGAAACTGCAATTCAGACAGACAGATATGGTAAAGTTTATTGACGACTTGATGTTAACTTTTGATTATCAGGCACATAACAAACAGATTAACTTTCAATTTATTCATTTAATGGAAAAATTACCTGTTTGGGTCGATTTAAATAATTTTGATAAAGTTTTGTTAAATTTACTTTCTAATGCCTTTAAATTTACCCCAAACGGCGGTACGATTACAATAAACTTATCCACAGGAAATAATGAAAATGCTAAAAATCAAGCACTTAAAAATTATTTTCAAATCAGCGTAGAAGATACCGGAATTGGAATTAATCAAACTCAGGTTGAAAAGATTTTTGAACGTTTTTATCAGGAAAATAATACAGAAAACAAAACCCATTTTGGTACCGGAATTGGATTACATCTTGCAAAATCGCTTGTGATATTGCACCACGGTGAAATTTTTGCTCAAAATAGAGAAGATACTCTCGGTGCACGCTTTATTGTGCGTTTGCCTTTGGGAAAAGAACATTTGCAAGATGATGATTTTGAGCAGGTTACAAATATAACAACACAAAAAGAAATTACAGCGTTGCCAAAACTTGAACCGATAAGTTATGAGGAAGCAATGAATCTGGATAAGAACTTGAAAATCAAACGAAAAACAAACTTGACAGTCGCAATTATTGAAGACGACGACGAAATTCGCAATTATATTAAAAATGAATTGAAAAGTAATTATAAAATTATTGAAAGTGCCAATGGAAAAGCGGCTTACAATTTGATTGTCAAAGATTTACCCGATTTAGTAATTAGCGATATTATGATGCCAGAAATGGACGGAATTACCCTTTGCCGAAAAGTAAAACAAAATTCGAATACAAGTCATATTCCGGTAGTGCTGCTTACTGCAAAAACCAATATCGAAAACCGTCTCGAAGGGCTTCAAACAGGTGCTGACGCTTATATTACAAAACCTTTTAACATCATAGAACTTGATAAAACTCTTGATAATTTATTGAAAAACAGAAGGTTATTAAAGGCAAAATTTTCGGGTGCCCAAGACCAGACCGAACGCATTGAGCAAATTGAACGAAAATCGGCAAACGAAGTTTTTATTGAAAAAATTATGAAGGTAATAAACGAAAAACTTGACGACCCCGATTTGAATGTTGATTTGCTTGCCGACACTGTGGGCTTCAGCCGCGTTCATACCCACCGCAAACTTAAAGAATTGACGGGAATGTCTGCACGCGATTTTATTCGCAGCATCCGACTCAGGCAAGCCGCTAATTTGTTGAAAAACAAAGAATTAAATATTTCAGAAATTGCTTACGCAACAGGTTTCAACAACCTTTCGCATTTCTCAATTTCGTTTAAAGAATTTTTCGGAACAACCCCAAAAAATTATATTGAAAAAAATGAATAAAAATTTGTAACCGTTGTTTAATATATTCCTTATGAAAATAAAAAAAACCGCCAATATCTTGACGGTTTTCATTGTTTAAACTTAATTCTTTTTAGAAAGCATAACCGACGGTTACATAGAATTGATTCATTCTAACAGCAGTATGGGGAATGCCTTCAACTTTTTGGCTCATATCAAGCAACCCCCAATCATAACCAACTTTTACAAGGAAGTTACTGATATTTACACCTGCACCAAGTCCTGCCTTAATGTCAAAGCGTTTTGCATCAGGATTGATGTCGAAAAGATTTACGGCTTTTGCATCATCCGTTTTTTGGGTAGCTGCAATTTGATACACAAATTTTGGACCGGCAAAACCAAACACTTTAAAATTATCCGCAACAGGATAAGTGTAAGTCAAACGAACCGGAATGTCCAAAAAATGTCCAACAGTAGTTGTTTTAATGCCAACAGCGGTTACGGAATTCCATCCATACGTGTAGTCCAACCCCCATGCCATACCAACACCGCCCTGAATGTTCATATCATAACCGATACCGGCAGTGATACCATTTGCACCTTTGCTGCCATCATTTGTGCCTTTTGTGTTTACATACCCGGCGTTAACACTTAACTGTGCGCTTGCTGCGGCACTTACCATTACTAATGCAGCCACCATTGCTGCTTTCATTACTTTTGTCATAAAAATTTTTTTTAGTTAATAAATAAAAAATTAAACTGTTATTATTAAAATTTACTGTCTTTTTGCAGCAATTTTTGTGCCAAAAAACAATTATTACTTACAAACTTTCTACTTTAAAAACTTTCCAACTCTATTTATTCTTCGTTATCTGCGCCATAAATTCGGCTTCGGCAACGATTTTCCCGCCGACAAATGCTAATCCGCGCATTTGCGAGCAGCCGCGCCGAATATCGTCGAGCAATTCGAGACGGAAAATAAGAGTATCGCCCGGAACCACTTTATTGCGGAATTTAACATTATCTATTTTCATAAAATAAGTTGAATACTTCTCGGCATCCTCGAATTTATGCAACACAAGCAAGCCGCCCGTCTGCGCCATCGCCTCGACAATCAAAACGCCCGGCATTACCGGTTCGTTAGGAAAATGTCCGGCAAAAAACGGCTCGTTGACCGTTACATTCTTTACCCCGACAACCAAACGGTCGGTCATTTCAATCACTTTATCAACCAAAAGGAAAGGAAAACGGTGCGGCAACATTCGGCGAATTTGATTTACGTCCAAAATCGGCTCAATGCTGTCGTCATATTCGGGGCATTGTTTTTCCTGCATTTTGATTTCCTTACGGATAAGTTTTGCAAGCCCCGTATTTACCCGATGACCGGGATAAGTCGCTATAACTTTGCCTCTTATCGGCATTCCAATCAGTGCAAGGTCGCCAATAACATCAAGAAGTTTGTGGCGCGCCGGCTCATTGTCAAATTTCAAACTGCCGTTGAGATAACCCATTGTGTGAGCATCTCGGCGCGGCTGTTCCATCAAATCGGCAATTTTGTCAAATTCGTTCTGTTCCAAAAATTCATCATAAATCACGATGGCATTTTGCAAATCGCCGCCTCGGATAAGATTTTGTTTTATCAAAGGCAAAATTTCGCGCACAAAAACAAAAGTTCGCGCCGAAGCAATTTCCGTTTTGTAATTGGAAATATCTGATAATGAGGCATATTGATTGCGCAACACATCTGACGGAAAACCGATATGAACGTCAATACAGAAATGGTCGTCTGGCAAAACGCAGATTTCGGCACCCGTTTCGGGAAGTTGAAAGCGTATCGGTTTTCGCACCACAAAATATTCTTTTTCAGCATTTTGCTCTACAATTTTTGCCTTTTCAATTCCTTCTAAAATATAATGTGCGCTGCCGTCAAGAATCGGAAATTCACAGCCATCAATTTCGAGCAGGCAGTTATCAATTCCGCAGGCGTACAGAGCCGACATCACGTGTTCTATTGTGCTGATTTGAAAATCGCCTTTTTTTAAAACCGTTCCACGTTGTGTTTCGGTAACATAATCGGCAAGGGCACGAAGTTCGGGATTCCCTTTGATATCGGTTCTGCGAATAACAATACCCGAATTTTCTACCGCCGGACATAAGCGCAAATTCACTTCTACGCCTGTATGAAGCCCTTTGCCGCTTAATGTAAAAGCATTTTTAAGCGTTTGTTGTTTCATCTTTTTTTACAAAATATTAGCAACTTTGCAGTTTTTATTCCAAGATTTCAAATTTCAAGATTTCAAGATTTCAAAATTATATTTTCATCAAAAAATAAAATTGCAGTGCAAAAGTAGTGATTTTTTGTGGAATTATAAAAAAATAAAGTATAGATTTTGTATTTAAGGGAAAATTAAAGTAATTTTGCATTTTAAAAAATGGAAATTAAAACTGGCAAATATTATCTTAATCTGTTAAAAAGAAATAAACAGAAATTTGAACGAGAATACGGTGTTACCCGCATTGGTATTTTTGGGTCGTTTGCACGCGGTGAACAAACTGAAAATTCAGATGTGGATATAATGTTCGACGCAGATAAAATCAGTTTATTTCGTATGAGCGGGTTTTTGTACGATTTGCAGGAATTATTAGGAACAAAAGTTGATTTAGTACATAATACAGACAAACTTCCAATACTTTTTAAACAGCGAATAACCAAAGATATTATTTATGTATGACAAAGAATTGATAATGGTAAATGTCCAGAATATCGAAAAATCGTTAGAAAATATTATTGAATGGACTACCTATATAAAATCAGTAGATGATTTTTTGCTTACGAATGATGGAATGATATTGTTGAATGCTGTTTGTATGAAACTTATTGCCATTGGCGAGGAAATTAAATCGTTGGACAAACATACAAATAAAAATTTCTTATCACAATATACGGATATACAATGGAAAGAAATAATGGGAATGCGTGATATTATCGCACATCATTATTTTGAAATAGATGCTGATAAAGTTTTTGATTCTATTCAAAATGATGTGCCAATGTTAAAAGAAACAATAACAAAAATAAAAAATGATTTATACAACAATTAAAAAGACCTTTATAAATTTAATAAAATGGAAAAATTGAACAATAAAATTGCCGTGATAACAGGTGGTGCCGACGGCATCGGAAAAGCAACTGCGTTGCGTTTTGCAGATGAAGGCGCAACTGTCGTTATTTGGGATTTCAACGAAGAAAAGGGAAATCAGACAGCGGCGGAAATCGTTGCAAATGGCAAAAAAGCGGCTTTTATGAAAGTCAATACAGCCAACTTTGCCGAAGTTGAGCAGGCAACACAGCGTGTGGTTGCCGAATTTGGAAAATACGACATTCTGATTAACAATGCCGGCATTACCCGCGATGCTACGCTTAAAAAAATGACACCGGAACTTTGGCAGCAGGTTATTGATGTAAATCTTACGGGCGTTTTCAACTGCGCCAAATGTGCAGCCGATGTGATGACCGAAAACGGCTGGGGCAGAATTATCAACGCCTCGTCGGTGGTGGCACTTTACGGCAATTTCGGGCAAACTAATTACGTTGCCACAAAAGCGGGCTTAATCGGAATGACAAAAACGATGGCAAAAGAACTTGGCAAACGCGGGATTACCGTTAATGCCGTTGCGCCGGGATTTATTTTAACAGAAATGGTTAAAAAAATGCCGCCTGAAGTTCTTAAATCGATGGAAGAAAAAGTTCCGTTGCGTCGGCTTGGGCAGCCCGAAGAAATTGCGGCTGTATATGCGTTTTTGGCGAGCGACGATGCCGCATACATAAACGGCGCAGTTATCAGCGTCGATGGCGGAATTACAACTTAAAGGTTTGTGTTTCAAATATTACCAAACGGAAAAACGCACATAACGTTTTGGATTTTCTTTCAAATCAATAATAAGTTTGTTGGCATTATCCGAAACGCTTTTCAAATTGTCGTAAAGTTGTTTGTCGTTCATTAATGCGCCGAGAGTTCCATCGTTTGTATTTATTTTTTCGGTTAAAGATTTGAGGTTTGCAACCGTTTGGTCGAGCGAATTGACAGTTGTTTTCAGGTCAATATCGCTCACGTTTCCACTAAATTGCTTCAAATCGGTGGTAATTCCGTTAACATTGGAAAAAAGTGCGGGCAAATCATTGTTTAGCAACACGTTAAGTTGTCGCGACGATGCTGCAAGCGATTGTGTTGTAACATCAAGAGCGGCAAGCGATTGCTGCAAATGCTGACTTTCGGCAAGCAAACGGAATGCGCGCATCAGAGAATCGGCTTGAGTTGCCACAGTGCCTATTTTCACTAGTAAATCATTTTGAATTTTTGTCATCAGCCCGCCGGTAGTAAAAGACGGAATCGTGTCTCCGCCGTTGAGTTTTGCCGAAGTTTTTAATTCTTTTTCATTAAAAACAATACGCACTGCCTTTCCGCCGAGCAGCCCGTCTTCATAAATTTCCACTTTTGCCGTAGATGGAATTTCCATTTTTTTATTTATATATAAAATTAATGTGAACGGCGGCGAATTTTGCGGAACATATTTTATATCTGCCACCTGACCAACTTTAAATCCCTTAATATTCACAGGAAATGACTTTTGAAGTCCGTCAACATTTTCCGTCAGAACGTAATAAGTGTTTTCGGAAGAAAACAATGCGGTTCCTTTTAGAAAATTCATTCCAAAATATAGCAGAAAAATAGCAACAATGACCATTAATCCTATTTTAAAATTGCGTGTAAAAATATTTTTTACCATAAAAAAATTTTTGCAAAAGTACAATTATTTTGCCATTTAACCATTTTCAACATTGAAAATTTTTTATTTTCAATAAAATTATAAAGAAAAAATGTACTTTTGTTTTTTTTTAAAATAAAAATTATGGCGTCATATTTGTCGGACAGGGCATTTACCGATTTTGTGCACAAAAACCTTGCAACTCCAACTGTTTATAATAAAATCGGGTGGAAAGAGCAGAATGTTGGCAGATTTGAGTTGGAAAAACTTGATATTCACCACGGAATTGATTACGTATTTCAAGATTCTGATGGAAATATTCGCACGGTTCAGGAAAGATTTAGAGAATCAAAATATGCCAATTTTTCCGATTTTACGATTCGTTATCGGCGCGATTTAAATCCCCATTCAGACAGGGTGCAATCCGAATATTATAAAATTAATGCCGATTATTTTACTTACGGCATTACCAACGGCACTAAAAATAATATTGCAGAATGTACTCAGTTCCTCAAAATTGCAATTATTGACCTGAAAAAAGTTTATGAAAAAATAAATTCGGGAGAAATTATAATTTCGGATAACGGACGAAACATTTGCCGAATTACAAACGGTAAAATTGAATGCCCGATAAAATATAACAGCGATGGGTCTTCCAGTTTTTTCCCGATAGAAATATCTTTTTTAATTCAACTTTGGGGCAAAGATATGGTTATTTTCAGCAAAGGTTTTTAGTTCAATTCATTTTCAATAATTTCGGTTAAAACATCGGTCATATTAAGTCCGGCAGCGCGAACCTGTTGGGGAATAAAACTTGTTTGTGTCATTCCGGGGGTGGTATTTACTTCCAGCAGATAAATCCGATTTTCATGATCGACAATATAATCAACTCTTATAATTCCCTTACAATCAAGTATTTGATAAATTTTTTCTGTCAATTTCTGAATTTTTTTTGTTTGTCTTTCCGTAATTCTTGCCGGTGTAATTTCCTCAACAGCACCGTTGTATTTTGCATCATAATCGAAAAATTCGTTTTTCGGCACAACCTCAGAAACGGGAAAAATTACGGTTTTTTTGCGCGTTTTATACATTCCGCAGGTAAATTCTTTGCCTTCAATGAATTTTTCAATCATAATTTTGTCGCTCTCGGTAAAAGCCCTTTCAATGGCATCTTGCAAAGTGTTTTCCGATTTTACTTTACTTACACCAAAACTGCTGCCGCCTGCCGACGGCTTTACAAAACACGGATAATCAATAATTTGACTGATATATTCAATTTTAATTTCTTCGTTTTTCGCAAAGCAAAGCGAGCGTGCCGACAAAATATTGTAATTTTTCAAATATTGAATGCAGGTAAATTTATCAAAAGTCAGAGCCGCCGCAAGCACCCCGCAACACGAGTACGGAATGCGCAAAAGTTCAAAATAACCCTGCAAAATGCCGTTTTCGCCGGGCGTGCCGTGAATAGTAATGTACGCAAAATCAAAAACAGTTTTTGCGCCGTTGTGAGTAAAACTGAAATCATTTTTATCGACAGGCAAATGTTCTTTTTCGGAAATTTTAACTGTCCATTTGCCGCCTACAATCCTGACAATGAACGTGTTATAACGTTTTTTGTCAATAAAACCGTAAATTCCTTCGGCACTTTTTATCGACACCTCAATTTCTTTTGAATCGCCGCCACAAACTATCGCAATATTTGGTTTCATTTTTTGAAAATTTATCGTTGCAAAATTACGGTTTTTTTATTATTTACGATAATTTTTCTATACAAAAACCACTTCTTTAAAGTAAAAACCGCGTTTTTGTCCTTCGGAAGTTTCTAATATTAATCGTCCATCGTCTTGAATTTCAGCAATTTTTGCAGAAAAAACTTCATTATCTTTTGTTTTATAAAAGTAAAAACCGTCATTTCGGTACAAAGCATTGAAATATTGTGATTTAAGATTTTTATAATTATTGTTATTGCTTAAAAAGAAAATTATTTTTCGGCATATTTTTTCTAAAATTTCATCTAAATTTTCTATTTCCTCCCCCACAATTTGACTTAAAGAAATCGGATTTGGCGCATCGCTTTTAAAGTTTATTTGATTGATATTCAGACCAATACCAATAATTGAATATGTAATTTGATTTCCTTTAAAATTATTTTCTATTAAAATTCCGCATATTTTCTTTTCGCCAAAATAAATATCGTTCGACCATTTTATTTTAAATTTTTCAATCGAATTTTTTGGTAAATAATCATCTAGAACCGATTTTACAGCCAAAGAACTTGCCTGCGAAAGAATGAAATTTTTATCAACGGTCAAATTTTCAGGACGAAATAAAATGCTGAAAGTCAGATTTTTGCCTCTTTCTGCTTCCCAAGAATTTTCCGCAAGTCCGCGCCCTGCCGTTTGAAAATCGCTTACCACTACAAAACCTGTTTGTAATTTTTCTGTTTTCAAAATTTGTGATAGCAAATTGTTGGTCGACGGAGTGCTGTCAATGCGATAATATGTAAGATTAAAAGATTTCAAACTTTTCAAAAAAAATTTAGCAAAAGTAGAAAAACTTTCTGTTTTGGTAAAAAACTGATTTTGTTATCCACAATTTAAAATAAAAAAATAGTGTTATTTTTGCAAAAATTTTTTCCTATTACTTGATTAATAAATTTTTATGACTTTTTCTGAACAAATAAAATATCAGTTTAAAAACGGCGGCGGGCATATTTCATTGATTTACATAAATATAGCAGTTTTTGTACTTGTAAAGGCAGTTGCTATTGTATGCAAACTTTTTTTACTCAAAGGTTTCACTTTTACCGCGATATTGGCGATGCCTTATGATTTGCATATTTTGGCTGCAAAGTTTTGGACGCCAATAACTTATATGTTTTATCACGAAGATATTTGGCATATTCTTTTTAATATGCTTTGGCTTTATTGGTTTGGAATGTTGTTTTTGTCGTATTTTTCGGGCAAGCAACTGGTGTCGGTTTATGTTTTTGGCGGACTTGCGGCTGCGGCTTTTTATCTGTTGAGCTTCAATACTATACCATATTATATAAGTCAATTTTCGTCAAATTCTTATATGTTGGGCGCATCGGGGGCGATAATGGCGGTCGTTGTGGCGGTGGCAGTTTGGCAACCGAATGCACAAATTCGGCTGCTTTTTATCGGTGCGGTAAAACTTAAATATATCGCCATTGTCTTTGTGCTGTTAAGTTTTTTCAAACTGACGGGCGGCAATGCGGGCGGCGAAGTAGCGCATTTGGGCGGTGCGGCAGCGGGCTGGCTTTTTGCTTTTTGTTTGAAAAAGAAAAATACGGATATTACGGTGTGGGTTACACGTGTAATCGACTGGTTTGCAACGATTTTTCGCCCACGCAAACAACCAAAATTGAAATTCACAAAACACGATTACAGCCGTATGACAGATGCCGAATTTAATATGAACAAAGCGCAAAACGCCGAACAGATTGACCGAATTTTAGACAAAATAAAAGCGTCTGGCTACGAAAGTTTAACAAATGAAGAAAAACAGTTTTTGTTTTCACAGGGGAAAAAATAAAAAAAATTTGTAATGTTGTTTTTTTCTTTTTTTTAATCAAATAAAAAATATTTCATTCTCCTCTACTGTAATTTGGGGCTTCGCTTGTGATTGCGACATCGTGCGGGTGGCTTTCGGTTACCCCGGCGTTGGTAATGCGCGTGAATTTTGCCTTGTGAAGTTCGTCAATATTATGCGCTCCGCAATAACCCATTCCTGCGCGAAGTCCGCCAATTATCTGAAACACAACTTCATACAATGCGCCTTTGAACGGCACACGCGCCGAAATTCCTTCGGGGACAAGTTTTTTAATATCTGCCTCCATATCCTGAAAATAACGGTCTTTTGAACCGCGTTCCATCGCCTCTAACGAACCCATTCCGCGATATGATTTGAATTTTCTTCCATTAAAAATAATTGTTTCGCCCGGACTTTCTTCTACTCCGGCAAGCAATCCGCCTGCCATAATTGTTGCCGCACCCGCTGCCAACGCCTTTACAATATCGCCCGAATAACGTATTCCGCCATCTGCAATTACAGGAATATCGCTGTTTTTCAACGCATTAGCCACGTCGTAAATTGCCGAAAGTTGCGGCACGCCAACGCCTGCAATCACGCGCGTTGTGCAAATTGAGCCGGGTCCGATTCCCACTTTTACAGCATCGGCACCTGCCTCGGCAAGCGCAACAGCGGCTTTTGCTGTGGCAATATTTCCAACAATTATATCAATATTTTTATAAATTGATTTTGCCTTTTTTAGCGCATCAATTACGCCTTTTGAGTGTCCGTGAGCGGTGTCAATCACAATCGCATCGACATCTGCCGTCACCAGCGCATCAATTCTCAAAAACATATCATCGGTAACGCCCACGCCCGCCGCCACACGCAGCCGCCCTGCACTGTCTTTGCATGCCATTGGCTTATCCTTTGCCTTTGTAA
>Ga0209629_10000004_pt1 | contig 116868 bp, 90 predicted proteins | sample TergutCu122P5_FD_187286 | JGI IMG/M metagenome (GOLD analysis project Ga0209629, IMG submission 187286) | Cubitermes ugandensis P5 segment gut microbial communities from Kakamega Forest, Kenya - Cu122 P5 (SPAdes) (version 2) | ecosystem: Host-associated > Arthropoda: Insects > Digestive system...
CCCCCCCATTAACATTTTTTAACACAGTTTTAACATTCGTTTTAATTTCCTTATATAGCATACAATTTTTGTTTTAATTTTTTGCGGCTGCAAAGATACAACAAGTTTTTTATTTATGCAAAAAAAATTATTTTTTTAAAATTATTTTTTATTCAATTAATTATATGTTTTTAGGCAAACGCATATTTTCGTTTGTTTTTCACAACATATGAATTTGGTTGTTTTTCACTTTCATTTTGCTTAAAAATACGTTCTTCAGACCGAACAAAGTCATCATATTCCCTGTCAAAAAGAACTTTTTGTTCAGGGTTGTCAGTAATAAATGTATCAAAAGTCGTTCTCATAATTTATTTTTTATTTAAATAATGTTCTTTATATTTTAAAGCCAACTCTTTTTCCGATTGAGGTAATTTATCCGTGTTTTTATAAAACGCATTGGTAACAATTATTTTTTTTTCAATCACAAAAAATGCTAAATATCTATCCGGTTGCGGTTTAAAGGCAAAAATGCCATCACCTTCATTTCTAAATTTTGTTTTGTCAAATATTTTACCAAAATCTGCAATTCGTTTTACTAAAATCAAAAATTTACGTTTTTGTGAGTCGTCGATAGATAAAAAATATTCGTATGCCTGACTGTAACCTTCTTTGTCAAAATACCATTCAACCGAAAAATATTCGCCCGAATAAATCACACAATTATTTTGGTCTATTCTTTTCACACTGCAAAGATACAACAAGTTTTTTATTTATGCAAAAAAAATTTTGTTTTTAAAATTATTTAACGTTGCAAAGGTAAAACATTTTTTATTACAATGCAAAAAAAAAATTGTATTTTTGCAAAAAAATAAATGTAAATATTCAACAGGTTATTGGCATAAATGATTGATATATAATAATTTTGAATTGAATTAAAAATCGACGAAGTCAAAATCGGTGTATGCCAAATCTTGAAATAAAATTAAATAAATGTCCGAAAATTTGCACGAAAAATTTATGCGCGAAGCGTTGATTGAGGCGCATAAAGCATTGAAACACAACGAAGTACCGATTGGTGCGGTGGTTGTTTGCGGCGAACGAATAATCGGGCGCGGACATAATCTAACCGAAACATTACAGGACGTTACGGCTCACGCCGAAATGCAGGCAATTACTGCCGCCGAAAATTTTTTCTCTGCCAAATATTTAACTGATTGTACTTTATACGTAACTCTGGAACCTTGTACAATGTGTGCCGGTGCCATTGGTTGGGCGCAAATTTCACATCTTGTTTTTGGTGCAACAGATGAAAAGCGCGGTTTTACGCAATTTGCACCAAATTCTTTACATCCAAAAACCAAAATCACTAATGGAATTTTGGAAAACGAATGCAAGAAATTATTATCGGATTTTTTCAAAAAGAAAAGATAAATTTCTCGCCACTAATTCACAAATTTTATATTCTATAATGTAATTTAACGGCATTTTCATTTACCGACAAAACACTTTCCACCCCAAAAATCACGGGAAAATTATTATCGGTATGCCCTGCGGGAAAGTTGAAACAGACGGGAAAGTCGAAATCGCGCACCGCGTCTGCAATAATTTCATAAACGGTTTTTAACATCAGGGGGTCGTCTTCGCATTCGGTAAATTGCCCAACCAAAAGTCCTGAAATGGAGGAAAAAACGCCGCCGATTCTCAAATTTTGCAGCATACGGTCGATATGGTAAGGTTTTTCGTCAATGTCTTCTATCAATAAAATTTTTCCTTTGAAATCGGGTTCATAGCGCGTACCGCGAAGTCCAAAAAGAACGGAAAGATTTCCGCCAATAATTTTTCCGTGCGCCTCGCCTGTTCGGTTAAGGTCGTGATTTTCAATATTAAATTTTGATATTTTTCCAGATAAAATATTTTTCAAATGTAAAATCGGCTCGCTTTGCGCACATTCGCAAAGTGCTTTTGCCATTGGGCTGTGAATTGTGGCTATGTTAAAATGTGAAATTGCGCAATGTAAAACCGTAATATCGCTGAAACCGATTATCCATTTCGGATTTTTTTTAAAATGTGAAAAATCAATTTTGTCAATAATCTGCATCAGTCCGTAACCGCCTCTGCTGCAAAGTATTGCACGAACATTTTTGTCATCAAGTGCATTTTGCAAATCATCAATACGCTGCGTTGGCGTTCCTGAAAAACGACCATATTTTTCACGTGCATATTTCCCTTCAGACACACAATAACCCCACTGCGCCAGTGTTTTTTTCGCCTCGTCAATCAATATTTTGTCGATGGCACCCGAAGGCGACAAAATCCGAATTTCGTCATTATTTTTTAAGGGAAAAGGCAACATAATTTCAATTATATCGGTTTTTTCAATACCTGAAACTGCTTCCGCCTACGAACTCGCGCAGCAGCGAGGTTGGTGGAATTTCGCGTTCTGGGATTGAAATAAAATAATTTAAGAATTTCAACAGTCGGTGCGCCTCTGTGTATTCGTCGCTCGATTTTGGGACTTCGTGCAAAATCGGTTCGGCGTGGCGTTTTAACACGGCAAGTTCAAAGAGCAATGCGCTGTTGAACATCACATCGGCATTTTCCTGAAAAGGAAAAATCCACTTTTCTTCGCCGCGTCGCACACTTTCCCAGCGGCTGATTGTTTCGCGAGCCGAATAATTACGAAAACGCGCATCGCGGATAATGCGGCGCAAAAGTCGCGTGTCGGCAGTGGGAATCCAGTTGTGATTGTCGATGGCGATGGTTGTCAGTGCCGAAACATAAATTTTGAATAAAACGTCCTGCGACACTTGGGAAAGCAGCGCAGGATTGAGTGCGTGAATGCCTTCGAGTATTAAAATCGTGTTTTCTTCAAGTTTGAGCGTGTTGCCGCGCGATTCGCGTTCGCCCGTCTCAAAATTATAAAACGGCACCTCAATTTCCTGACCATCAAGTAATTGCTGAATTTGTTTGTTGAACAAAGCCAAATCCATTGCGTTAATATCTTCGTAATCCCATTCGCCGTTTTCATCTCTTGGCGTATCCACACGATTTACAAAATAATTATCCATTGAAATTGTAATCGGGTGTAAACCAATAACTTGCAACTGCACCGAAAGCCGTTTGCTGAAAGTTGTTTTGCCCGACGACGACGGTCCGCCAATCAGCACCACACGCACCGAATTTTCGCGCTCGTGAATCATATCCGCAATGTACGCAATCTTTTTCTCGTGCAATGCTTCGGCAATTTTTATCAAATCAAACGATTTATTGTTTTTGCACGCCGCATTAAAATCGCCGACATTATTCATATTCATAATATAATTCCACCGCCCGTATTCTTTGAAAATTCCAAACATCGTTTCCTGCTCAACATAATCTTCTAATACAGAAGGATTTGCGCGCGCAGGAATCCGCAGCAGCATACCGTCGTGATATGGTGTAAGTTCGTAAATATTCAGATAATCGGTTGAAGGCAAAAGCACGCCGGTGTAATAATCAATGTAATTTCCAATGCGGAAATAGCGCACGTAAGGGTTGCCGAGCGTATCGAAAAGACGGACTTTGTCCTGCTGATTTGCCTGAGTAAAGAGTGTTTTTGCTTCCTCAACTTGCTTTTCTTCGTAAATAATTTTTTCGCCTGCAGCAATAATTTCATTTACACGATTTTTTATTTTATCAACAACTTCTTGGTCAACAGCGTTTTTAAAATTACTCAAACGACAATAATAACCTTTGCCAATGGGGTGCAGAATTTTCAAATCGACCTGCGGAAAAAGTTCGCAAATTGCCTTACAAAGCACCATACAAAGCGAGCGGACATAAACGCGCATCCCTGAGGCAACGCTCGCATCTATAAATTCGATGTTTTTCGGCTTAAAAACAGGAAAATTCAAGTCCTCGACCTTATAATTTACCCGTGCAGCAACCACAGGATATTTTAACTTAATATTCAACGAATTATAAATTTCCAGCAACGAAATTCCCATTGGAAAATCGTGAAATTCCTTCGTATTTTTACAAAAAACAGTTACGGTTTTTTCCATAAAAAATATTTTTTGCAAAAGTACACTTTTTTAGTTCAAGTTTTCCGACTTGTGGCATTTTTTTTATCTATACTCAAGTTACCCTTTTTTACTTCAACAATTCGTATTCAAACAGTTTTGGTTGAATGATATCTTCGTAATACTTTGATAATTTGCTTTTTAAGGCAATTATTTTTGTGTTTAATTCCAAATAATCGTAAACTATTGTGTCTGTTTCGTCTTTGCGGCGGGTGTTGAGTTCCTGGTCTATTTGGTATGTGCCGTAGGTGAATTTTGGATTATAATTTTTTGTCGTTTTGGCAAAATTTAATATTTCTTTGAAAGTGTTTAACAGGTCGGTTTCGGTTGATTGTAGGTGCGTTGCGCGTAGGGGCGTTGCGCGCAACGCCCCTACGGCTAATGTATCGCCATCGAAACATAATTCATTTTTGTAAAATCTGTTGTCCGAACCGATAAACGACAGGCAATGATTGCGGGGTGAAAGGCAGGTAAAAAGCAGGCACGATTTCAAAAATTCGCTGTCTTTTGTGTATCTGTTGCCGCCGTCTGCGGTGGTAAAATAAATATCGCGCTCATACCAATTTTTTTGAGGAAATGCTTTTGCACAAAATATAGGTAATTTATCTAAAAAATTATCACTTCTTACATAAAAACCGTGTCCGTTATGAATTCCTACTCGCACAAGATGACAAGACATAGTTCCGATTGAAAAGCCATCTGTTTTTAAATAACCTATTATATTTTGATTAAATTTTGGTAACAAAGCAGGTTTTTGCTTTATTACTTCATAACCTGCAGTATTGCAAACAATACCTTGCTCGTCATTATCAAATTTTCTCTTATCATTGTAAGTACTCATCAAATTATGAACTCTTTTTATTTTGATATTTCCAACATTAATAATTTGTTTTTCTTTAATATCTACTTCTGGGTTATTGTCAATATCTAATGCTTGTAATTCTATCTCTTCAATAGTTTCATTTTCATTTTTCCATAATACACAAGCGACAGCAGAATCTGTGGCGTGAAAATGTTTTCTATTAAACAAATACCCTGAAATAAATTTTTTATTTGACAAATCTAATGATTTCCAATATTTTATAGGCGAATACAAGATAAAACAATCATTTTCTTTTTGTAAATAATATTTCCATGCAGACCAAATAAAAAGATTACCAATTTCATTCAAGGCAGCACCATTAATTTCTTTACTCATTATATCTTTAACAAAACCTGCTGTACCTTTTCCGCCGTCTTGTGCCATATCCCTATACGGCGGATTTTCAAACATTATAATATTTATATTCTGATTATTAACATAAGAATTTAACTCATTTATCGAATCAAAATAATCTTTTGATAAACTGTACAAAGTAGATTCTTTGCCAAAAATAAATTCCTGACTTAACGCATCGCCGCCATTTACAAGCGAAAATTTTGCAGTAACATCTTTGTATGGCGGAATTATCATTTTTACTTTATTGCCAATTCTTTCATTTAGAACAATCCATTCCTTTAATTCATAAGTATTTACGATAGTGTGCGAAAGTTCGTTATCAAACAAATAATTGTGAATGTTTATCTTTGTTTTAAATTTTTCCAATTCGCCCAAAGTAATTTCATTAAAATTTTTATCGGAATAAAAAGCAGAGATAACATTTGATTTATCCTGTAAATATCTGTTTTTAAAGTCGCTGTCAAAATATTTGTCAAGTTCGGCAATGGTAATTTCATCAACATTTTTGTCGGTCAAAAATTCCAGTAAATTTCCTGTTCCAGCGCAACGGTCTAAAATTATGTAGTCGTTTCCCTTTGGAATTTGCGAAATTGCCTTTCGCACAAGTTCAGTCGCCTTTTTGCAGTAAGCGGGCGGGGTATAAAATGCGCCGAGTTCCTTTTTGTGCATACGGTCGTTGAGGCAGTCCATAATGTACTTAAAGTCCTGTTCGTCGCCTTCCCAGGCAAATATCAGATTTACAAAATGTTGCGGATTTCGCAATTCGTCAAACATCTGAATTTTTGTCGCTTTCGGATTTTCTCTATAAAACCGTTCAGCCCAGCCCACAACGCAAAAAACGTCAATATGAATTTTTGTAAAATTTTCGCATTGAAAAATTTCAATCAGCCGCTGCAAGCCCAACAAATTGTTGTATTTCACAGTATCGGGCTGAATTTTGGTATCAAATTTTTCGTTATTTCGGCTCGCCGCACCTATATAAATTTGTTCAATTTCATTAATAAAACATTCAGAATCAAACAGATATGCCGTTTCAGTATTTAGCGAAACGAGTAAAATGTTTTTCGGCACACTTTCGCCTTTTATCCGCAGGTGGCTCAGATATTTTATCGACTGAAAAAGGACTTTGTTAATGTCCGAAATATTGAGTTTAAACTCAAACAGCGTGCCTTTAAAAACGCCGTCAGTATTATTTGAGAGTTCAACTTCGGTGTCAATGCGCAAATCTTCAAAAAATTTTATTTGTCCTTCCCGTTCCGTTAGAAATTTTTTTGCCATTTTATTGAATTAAGAATTAAAATTATTTTTTGCTCTTAATTCTTTGGCAAATAAAAAAACGTGAAGTTGTTTTTTTATATGTTGCTTATTTTTTATTGCAGGCTCTGGTAAACCTTTTCCACAAAATAAGAAACAAACAATTCACGACAAGGCGTGAACTCTCGTCTTATTCTCTGTGGAAATTTACCAGATTTCGCAATAAAGAGAAATAAGAGCGTCAGCTCAAAATTATATTTTGGACAAAAATACAAAAAAAATCTAAATTCAATGAAATTTTTATTTTCATTTTTTTTAAAAATATTGTTGTTTGATAAAAATTCAGTAATTTTGCGGCTTAATTTTAAAAAAAAATAATATTAACATTTTAAATTTGTAAAAAAGAAAAATGAAAAAAACAGTTTTTATTTTAGGTATTGCATTCGGTGCTCTTGTGGCTACTTCTTGCGTAAAAAAGGCGACGACAGACACCGTACCTCAGGACTCTATTGTTTCTACGGTTGATACTGTAAAAACTACTCTCGAAAATTCGACTGACGCTGCTTTAAACGCCGCTCAGGCAAAACTTGATGCCGCAAAACAGGCATTGGCAGATGCAAAGGCAAAAGGCGACAAAGTTGCTCAAGCAGCAGCCGAAAAGGCAGTTACCGAAGCGCAAGCCGCTTGGGACGCAGTAAAAAATACTGCATCTAAAGCAGTTGAAAGCGTTAAAGATGCTGCCACAAACGTGAAAGATGCCGCCTCTCAAAAGGTTGACAATGTTAAAGATGCCGTCTCAAATGCCGCGCAAACGGTGAAAGAAGACGCTTCTCAGACAGTACAGAAAGCAAAAGACAAAGTTAATGAAGGTGTTGACAAACTGAAAGTTAAGTAAAATCTTTTTGTTTAGAAGAAAAACCGTTCTTTGAACAAAAGAGCGGTTTTTTTTATTTTCCCTGCCAAAATGTCAGGTTTTTGTTTTTAGAATATTTTTTGAGAAAATTATATAAGAAAGACAAAAGATAATAGACCGCTTCGCTAATAGAACATAGATTGTTTCAAAAGTTTGAAATAGTCAATGGTAAATGGCTAAATGGTCAATAATTTCAACTTTAAAAACTGAAGCAAAATGAATTTTGATAAATTTACAATAAAATCACAAAACGCTGTTAATGAGGCGATTAATCTTGTGCAGCAGCGCGGACAGCAGCAGATTGAGCCGGCGCATCTGTTCAGAGCAATTCAAAAAGAGGGCGAAGATATTATTTCGTTTCTTTTTGGAAAAATGGGCGTTAATATTAATGCGTTGAACGCCGTAATCGACAGTAAAATAAGCACTTATCCGCGCGTTTCGGGTGGCGAGCCGTATTTGAGTCGCGAAACGAATGCCGTTTTGCAGCGTGCGCTTGATTTGTCGGCGAAAGCGGGCGACAGTTTTGTTTCGTTAGAATATATTGTGCTGGCACTTTTGGTCGAGCGTAATGATGTTGCACAGATATTAAAAGATGCCGGCGTTAGTGAAAACGGCTTAAAATCGGCAATCGCCGAACTTCGCAAAGGGAAAAATGTTAATTCCGAATCGGCAGAAGATACTTATCAATCATTGGAAAAATATGCGATAAACCTCAATGAGCGGGCGCGTAGCGGCAAACTTGACCCCGTAATCGGGCGCGACGAGGAAATTCGCCGCGTGCTGCAAATTCTTTCCCGAAGGACAAAAAATAATCCGATTTTGATTGGCGAGCCGGGCGTTGGAAAAACCGCCATTGCCGAAGGGCTGGCACACCGAATTATTCGCGGCGATGTGCCTGAAAATTTAAAATCCAAACAGATTTTTTCTCTTGATATGGGCGCGCTCATTGCCGGCGCAAAATACAAAGGCGAATTTGAAGAACGGCTGAAATCTGTTGTAAATGAGGTAATTAAGTCAGACGGCGAAATTATTCTTTTTATTGACGAAATTCATACGCTTGTTGGCGCGGGCGGCGGCGAAGGCGCAATGGACGCTGCAAATATTCTCAAACCCGCTCTGGCGCGCGGCGAACTTCGCGCAATCGGCGCAACGACTTTGAATGAATATCAAAAATATTTTGAAAAAGATAAAGCATTGGAACGCCGTTTTCAAATCGTTATGGTCAATGAACCCGACGAGGCAAGCACCATTTCCATTCTTCGCGGGCTGCGCGAGCGTTATGAAAATCATCACAAAGTGCGCATAAAAGACGATGCGATAATTGCGGCGGTCGAACTTTCGAGCAGATATATCACAGAGCGGTTTTTGCCCGACAAAGCCATTGACCTGATGGACGAAGCCGCCGCCAAACTGCGTTTGGAAGTGGATTCTGTGCCTGAAGATTTGGATAAAGTGGAACGAAATATCAAGCAGTTGGAAATTGAGCGCGAGGCGATAAAACGCGAAAATGATACGGCGAAATTGAGTATTTTGAATAAAGATATTTCCGATTTAAAGGAAGAAAGTGCTGCGATGCGCGCTAAATGGGCTTCGGAAAAAGAATTGATTGATAATATTCAACAACAAAAAATTGAAATAGAAAATCTCAAATACGAAGCCGAGCGCGCTGAGCGTGAGGGCGATTACGGCAAAGTTGCCGAAATTCGTTACGGGAAAATAAAATCGGCGCAGGAAGCCATTGAAAAGTATCAGGAAAAACTTGCCGAACTGCAACAGGGACACGCAATGATTAAGGAAGAGGTTGACAGTGAGGATATTGCAGATGTTGTGAGCCGCTGGACAGGTATTCCGGTTAGCAAAATGCTTCAAACGGAAAAAGACAAACTTTTGCATTTGGAAAGCGAACTTCACAGGCGCGTAATTGGGCAGGACGAGGCGATTTCTGCCGTTTCGGACGCTGTGCGCCGTTCACGCGCCGGCTTGCAAGACCCGAAACGACCGATTGGCTCATTTATTTTTCTGGGAACGACCGGCGTTGGAAAAACCGAACTTGCAAAGGCGTTAGCGGAATATCTTTTCGACGACGAAAACCTGCTTACGCGCATTGATATGTCCGAATATCAGGAAAAATTCAGCGTTACGCGGCTTATCGGTTCGCCGCCGGGCTATGTTGGCTACGACGAGGGCGGACAACTGACCGAAGCAATCCGCCGCAAACCGTATTCTGTCGTGCTTTTCGACGAAATTGAAAAAGCGCACCCCGACGTTTTCAACGTGCTGCTGCAAATGCTCGACGACGGGCGACTGACCGACAACAAAGGGCGTGTGGTTAATTTTAAAAATACAATTATTATTTTGACTTCAAATTTGGGGTCAAATTTAATTCGTGAAAATTTTGAAAATCTTAATAAAGAAAACCGCGAACAAATTATAGAAGACACTAAAAATGAGGTTTTTGACCTGTTGAAACAGACCGTTCGCCCTGAATTTCTGAATCGTATTGACGAAATTGTGATGTTTTCGCCGCTCAATCAGGAAGAAATCCGCGAAATTGTCCGTTTGCAGATTGACGGTGTGCGTAAAATGCTGGAAAACAATGGCGTAACGCTCGAACTTTCGGATGCGGCGATAGATTTTTTGAGTGTCGAAGGTTTTGACCCGCAATTCGGCGCGCGCCCTGTGAAACGCACTATTCAGCGTTATCTGCTCAACGATTTATCCAAAAAAATCATCGCCGCCGAAGTAAACAACGAAAAACCGATTAAAGTTGATGTCAAAAACGGCGTTTTGAGTTTTGAAAATTAAAAAATCTAATGTTAAACTTTATTAATTTGTTTTGTTGATGCAATATTATTTTATAAATTTGCAAAAATTTATTTCAAATAAAATTTAAATATCCTTAATACTATGAACAAATTTAATGTAAAGCAGTTTTTGGTAATTTTTACTATTGTAGTTTTGGCTTTTGCCTCGTGCAAACCAAAAGAGGAACCAAAGCCGAAGCCGCCTGTAGAAACTTTTGAATTTATCATCACAGCAAATGATGTGGAAGTGAAAAACGGCGAAACATTTATTTTTAATGAGGGGGCTGATATGGGATTTGTCGACCCGCAAATTAGAATCACAAAAACTGTTGATGAGCCGATTACGGCGATGCTAACCGTTAAAAATGATGAAAGTTCTGTAAATGCAACTGTACTGTTTTGCGGCTGGCAAGGGACAGGCGGGCAATGTGTTTCATTAGATGCAGGTAAAACCCAATCATTTACCCAAACAGTAAGCAACAATAATCCTCAAAATCCGTTTATTGATATTAATATTACCAATATGGATTTGAATTATAATGCAAAAGTTATAATTACACTTACTTATAATGACAAAACGCAAACAGTTTACTGGGTTTGCAAAAAATAAATTTTTAAATAAATATTTATAAACTTCAATTTTTTTGATTATGAAAAAAATAATACTTTACACAATCATTGCGCTGTTGCCCACAAGTTTTTTTAATGCGCAAATTCTTCAAAAAGGGGCAAAAATAAACACACAGAAAGTAGAAGATGCGAGAACCGGCTCGATACGACTTGGGTATTGCACAGATGATTTAAACACTGTTTCTTTCGGTGGTTCAGTAGCGGCGAAATTTGCAATTAAATTGCCAAAAGAATATCTGGCTGCTTTTGTTGGAAATCAAATTACCAAAATTAACATCGGAACAGCAGACGCAGTTACGAACGCAAGCGTATTTTTGGCTACCAATTTATCAACACCGTTTTATACACAAAGTGGGGTTTCATTATCTGCAAATATGTGGAATTCTGTTACACTTACCACACCGTACACGATTGAAGCGAGTAAAGATATTTATATAGGATATTCAGCCACACTTCCAAATTTTTCAGTTGATGGTGAAATGACAGAAAACAGTAATGGCGATTTGATATCCTGTTCTGCTGTTTTCGGTAACCAAAATTGGTACAATTTGAAAGATGCTGGTGTAGATTCTTATATTTCTCTTAATGTTACTGTAGAAGGCACTACCTTGCCGCAATTAAATTTATCAATTACACCATCATTAAATTTAATATTAAATAATTTAGTATTGGTAAAAACTTCGAATACTGATTTTGATATTAAAGGAAAAATTAAAAATAATGGTAATATTGAAATTAATTCTTTTGATATTAAATATAAGATAGGTAATGCAACAGAACAGACACAAACTGTTTCGGGGATTTCTTTGCCAAATAACACTACCTATAGTTTTAATTTGTCTGTTTCCACACAAGAAGAAGGTGAATTACCTGTAATTATTACCATAGATAATCTGAATGGAAATCAAATTGACGAATATGATCCTGATAATACATTGAATTTTACGTTAATTAGTAGCAGCAATCTATTTGTACGCAAATTCGTTGAAGAAGAAGCGACATCGTCAGCATGTGGATATTGTCCACGAGGAATTGTTGGTATGTCATATATGAAGTCCACTTATCCCGAAAGATTTATAGGGATTGCTGTTCACGGAAATATGTCTTGGGTTGACCCTATGCTACTATCTTCTTATATAAACGCATTGGGAGTTCCTGGTTTTCCATCAGCACTATTTAACAGACAAATTATGGATGACCCTGCATCTGATGTTTCAGATTATTATTATAATAATATTAACTCACTTTCTGCATATTCAGTTTCTTCTGTTGCATCATATCAAGATGATACTAAAACAAAAGTAAATATTTCAACCATAATAAATTCTGCTTTGTCAGTTTCAATAAATGCAAGCATAGCGTATGTTATAACAGAGGACGATGTGCATAGTACTTCAACAACTTATAGACAATCAAATTACTATTCTGGTGGTGGCTATGGACCAATGGGCGGTTACGAAAACTTACCAAATCCTGTTCCTGCTGCACAAATGTATTATCAGGAAGTGGCACGCGGAATATTCCCAAGTTTTACGGGTGCCGCAGGTAGTGTTCCTGCTCAATTATATTCAAATGACCCGGCAACTTTCTATTATACACTTACTTTGCCAACCACTATTTTGGATAAAAATAATATTTCTCTGATAACACTGCTGCTTGATAATGAGACAGGTGTAATTTTAAATGCCGACAAAACAGAAATTGGAGCACCTTCCGCTATTGATAACATTAACACTGTAAATATCAATGCTTTTGTGGCAAATAATATTTTGATAATTGATACAGATAAAAAAATCGGTAATGTTGAAATATTTAATATTGCAGGACAAAAAGTTTTATCTACAAATGCTACGAATAATATTGCGCTGAATAATTTGTCGTCAGGAATTTATTTGGCAAAAATAAATATTGAAGGCAAAGATTATATGCAGAAAATCAGTGTTCATTGAGATAAGTTAAATTATTGATTAATGGAGACCATCTCGTTTTTTTAGCGGGGTGGTTTTTTTATGCAAATATTTTTCAAAAAAATTTCTTTGAAAACAAATATTTTTAAAATTATTTCGTTAATAGATTTAAAAGTTTGCGATTTTTCGGTATAAATTTTGTACTTTTGCAAACGAATTTTTTATTATAAGTTTTTATTGGGATAAAAATTATTTCAGTATTTTTTTAATTATATTTATTAATGAATGAAAAAAATTAATACATTTTTTTTATTAACAGTAATTATCGGAATATTTTCCGGTTGCGTTTCGCAAAAATCAGTAACATACTTTAACAATTTAAGTGTTGGCGACACAGCAGCAATCAACAAAGTTTTTCATCAGGCACGGGTTACCACAATAAACAAAGGCGATATGCTCGCTATAACAGTTTCTTCGCTTGATCCTGAGGCAGCATTGCCTTTCAATCTGCCTTTTGTCAGTTATATGACACCCGGAACAACCCAAGTTAATAGCGGACAAACCATGCAAACTTATCTTGTTGATAATGAGGGATTTATCACCATGCCGATTTTGGGGAAAATAAATTTATTAGATAAAAGCCGTGAGCAGGCAATAGCCGCAATTCAGGAAAAACTGAAACCTTATCTGAAAGATGCAACAATAACTTTAACTTTTCAGAATTTCAGAATAAATGTTTTGGGTGAAGTAACAAATCCGGGTCAATATACTGTTTACAATGAGCGAGTATCTGTACTCGATGCATTGGCATTAGCCGGTGATATGACAATTTATGCAAAAAGGAATAATCTGTTAATTATACGTGAAAAAGATGGGAAACTCGAATTTGGAAGGATTAATATGAATGCGAAAGATCTTTTTTTCTCTCCATATTATTATTTGCAACAGAACGATGTTGTTTATATAGAATCAAACAGTAGCAAAACTATTGGCTCTCAAAACATTGGACTTTATCTTCAATCAGTAAGTACCGTGGCGGCACTTGCCTCTGCTGTTACGACAATTATTTTAGTTAGTAACAAATAGTAAATAATTAGATTTTTTTTACATGGAAAATAATAATACAAAAACACAAAATACTGCAAAACAAATTACTGTTATTGACTTGCGTGAAATTTTTAATGTCATTTTAAAACACTGGTACTGGTTTGCCATATCAATTTTTGTTTGCGCTATTATAGCCCTGTTATATTTAAAAACTACACCATACGTGTATAAGGTACAAACAGGGATCTTATTACGTCAAAACAACAAATTTCCGGGTTCCGGTAACGAAGCAATGATGGCGGCACTTGGCTTAAATGTCAACTCGAAAGAAGTACTTGACGAAATAGAGATTTTGAAATCCAAATCGATGACTGCCAAAGTAATTGATTCGCTTGGAATTCAAAATGTTTATTACGTAAAAAAGGGCTGGATATGGAAAGAACTGTATCATCAAACACCTTTGATTTTGATGTCTTCAACTTATGATTTTAATAATAACATTGACGCAACAACAGTATTTAATATTTCAAAAAGTGGAGCAAAATTTAAAATTAAAATATCAAATTTTGAAAATGATCAAACTGTGTTTATTGATAAAATAAATGAACCCTTTGAAACATTTGCAGGTAATTTTTATCTGGTTTTAACGGGTAAACCGTTTAAAGAAAATAAAAAATATAAAATTGTTGCCAATAAAACCTATGGTTTAATTGATGCGCTGAATAAAAGCATTAATGTGGTACAATCCAACAAGCGTTCGAATGCAATTCAGATAAGCACAGAATCTGACTGTGTGGAGAAAGCGATTGACGAACTGAATACTCTTGTTTGGTTTTACAACGAAGATGCAGTTGCCGATAAAAATCAAATTGCCTTAAATACTAAAAATTTTATAGACGGACGACTCAAACTTATTGAGTATGATTTATCAAATGTGGAACGGGATGAAGAACAGTTTAAGAAAGCAAACGATTTGACCGATTTATCGTCTGACGCAAAATTGTATTTACAGTTGGGCAGTGAGTATGAACGGTCGCGAGTGGTGCTGCAATCGCAGTTAAGTATGATTAATTCTGTAGATAATTTCATAAAAGACGAGTCGAACCAATACTCCCTTTTGCCAACCGGAATTGTATTAGACCAGCAAAAACCAAAACAGACCAGTTTTTCAAACAGCAATGATTTTCAAACAAACAATAATGATATATTAATTCCATCGGGCGCAGGAATCAACGATGCCACGCTTAATATGATGATTAAAGAGTACAATGATAAAGCACTGCTAAGGATGAAACTAATTCGTTCGACCAATGAAAACAATCCTGTTGTAAGTGCTGTAAATCAAGATCTTCAAGCACTTAAAGAGAATATCATTTCATCAATTGCAAGTGCTAAAAAAGGAATTCAAATTTCTCTCAACGATGTTATTTCAAAAGATAATTTATTCAAATCAAAAATAAAAAATGTACCCACACAGTTCAAGCAGTATCGCGAAATTGCACGGCAGCAACAAATAAAAGAAACAATGTATTTGTTTTTACTTCAAAAACAGGAAGAAATGGCTTTATCTTTGGCGAGTACGGTTCCTTCCGCTAAAACCATCGATAAAGCAAACCCTTCGACAAGACCTGTCGCACCACGAAAGATGGTAATTTTATTTATTGCACTTCTTATCGGAGCGTTAATCCCGTTGGTAATTCTCTATATTCAAAATCTGCTTAACAACAAACTCACAAGTAAAGACGAATTGAAAAAAGCTCTTGATATTCCTTTATTGGGAACTATTGCCGAAATGTCGAAAACAGAAAATGTTGTGGTTAGGGCAAACCAAATTTCACCAGTTGCAGAGCAGTTCCGTCTTGTGCGTACAAATTTGCAGTTTATTTTGAAGGGGAAACCAACTCCAAACGTGATTTTAGTTACTTCGAGTATAAGCGGTGAAGGAAAATCTTTCTGCGCAATAAATCTGGCAATATCTTTAGCATTAACAAAGAAAAAAACTGTGCTGCTTGGAATGGATATACGTAATCCGAAACTTAATGATTATTTGGAAATAGGATATAAAGTTGACGGACTTACAACTTTCCTTTCTGACGATACCTGCAAACTCGACGAAATAACTTTTTGTCCGAAAATTGCACCCGAATTACACGTTATCCCCTGCGGTACTGTGCCGCCAAATCCTGCAGAATTGCTTATGAACGAACGAACAAATGAACTTTTTGAAAAGTTGAGGCAGTTGTACGATTATATTATTGTGGATTCGGCACCGGTTGGAGTTGTTTCGGATACATTTATTATTAATAAAAATGTTGATATGACTGTGTTTGTAACACGTACAAAATATACGCCGAAAGATATGCTCGGTTACATCCGCGAAACATATGAGAATAAAAAACTCAATAATATGGCGATATTGCTAAATGGCGATACGCAACTTGGGGCTTACAGTTACGGAAAATATTATAAAACTCATAAAAAGTAGTATTCAGTTTATTATTTTTTTCATACAAGAAAACTGTTTGTTTTCTATTTTTAAAAATAAAATTCCTGTCGAAAAGACGTTTTTGTTTATTGCAATTTCGTCTTTTTTTGTGCTGATAAAATATAAAATCTGTCCCGTTGCATTAAAAATAGAAATGTTATTTTTTAGATTTTTATTTTTAAAATTTATAAGAATATTATTTCCCTCATTTCTTACGATAATATACTCATTTTTTAGTACTTCAACACTTTGTGAATACATCAATGAGTTATAAGCATTTTCAAAATTTGGAATTCCAAAGCCCTCTTGTGCGGTACTTTGTGGATATATTGATGCAGATACTTTTAGAGAATTTTGCACAATTTCAGACGAATATGCTATGTTATTTGCTTTAAGTGCCTGCAACAGACAGGCGGTCATTCCTGCCAAAACCGGTGTGGCAAAAGAAGTTCCCGAACCATTTGTAAATTGGTCGTTAGTGGTACAATCTGCAACTGCTGTTTTATAGCCCATAGCGCACAATTCGGGTTTTATTCGTCCGTCAGCCGTCGGTCCAAAAGAAGAAAAATCTGAAATTTTTCCCATGGCATTCACTGAACCAACTGTAATTATTTTCATCGCATCAGCCGGCGCACCAATATAATGCCACTCGCTTAAACCGTCATTTCCTGCGGAATTGAAAACGACAATTCCTTTTTCTGCGGCTTGACAGGCAGCACGACTGACACGAACTGTTTGTCCGTTCATATCTTGATAACTGAAATTGAGTTTGCTGTTACTGAAAACCGTATAGCCAAGCGAAGATGTAATTATATCGGCACCTACACTGTCGGCAAATTCTGCTGCCGAAATCCACAAATCTGCCTCAACAGGGTATTCACCTTGAATTCTTTCACTTATAAGCAGCCAGTATTGTGCGTCTGGCGCAGTTCCAATCAGATAATTTGGTACATTTGATGCCAATGTCGAAAGTACGGAAGCACCGTGTGTGCTGCGACAAAAAACATTGTCGGTACGATAGGCAAAATCGTGCGTTCCGAGCAGACGTCCGCTAAGGCGCAAACTGTCGAAAGCAATATGTGTGTTGGCATTTATAAACCCGCCGTCGATTACGGCAATCACAATTCCCGCACCGCGAAAACCCATGTCGTGTAGTGGTTTCCCATTCAACTGCAACAGTTGTGCAAGACCATCACCATAATTTGCTCTTTGTGTATTAGCACTCGACATATTGATGTTTGCGTTTGAATTTAAGATATTTACATCAACTACATCAAGTCCCGTATATTCTATTTTAGAAATAAAATTAAAATTTCGTAATTGCGGCATAATTATCGCCGTGTCCTCAAATGCGATACGAGCCGTAACACCGTTTTGCCATTTGCTAATTGAAAAAACCTCTGCACCCGCTAATCTTATTTGATTGATATATAAAGAATTAACGGGTAAATCCGTACTGTCAATAGAAATATTCATTGCTGCCCGCCGTGCTATTGACTTTTCAGACAAATATTGTGATGGAAAATTGAGCGAAAATTCCGTATTGTTTTTATCTTTTAATTGCAAAAAATAAAATCCTTTTTGTTTTTCTTGAGCATAAAGTATTGAATTTAAGCATAATAAAATCAATAATAATTTGAATATTTTTTTCATAAAAATTGTATATTAAAAATTTTGTTGCAAAAATACTGATAATTTTCTAAGTATTTCCAAATCGGCTTGCTTTTTTGCTGATAATCAGCGTGGAAGGAATGTTTTGCAGTTCCGATTTATTTTCAGCGGCGAGGTCGTTCCACGCCTGATAACTTATCATCATAAAACTGAAACTGCTGCTGATGCCGCTAATATTTTTTGCAGAAGATAATTTAATGTTATTTTTATATTCAACTTGCAGATTATCAAATGTTTCTTTTGCAGCCAAATCTTTTTGCAAAATATTATTTACATCAATAACAGTTATTTGAACCCCGCCGTTTGTATTACGCAGCAGGCGGCGGGCATAACGCAGGAAAAAACCGTCTGTCTGCGCCCAAAGAACTATCAATGTGGAAGTTATCTCACTGAAATTACGATTTACAAAAATTCCGACCGTACAATGTGCATTTTCTATAAAATAGCGCGTTTTGTCTTTTATTAATGTCTGTGGATAAAACCTAACTTGCTGACGCACAAGTTGATTAATTCCCTTATTGAGCCATTTTATTTTGCCAAAAAGTGAACTTTCGGTAAAAAACGGCTTCTCGGCAAATTGCATACCGCCGCCAATTAACAGAAAATCAAACTGTTTGCTGTTCAGTTGGTTGATAATTGCTTCTTCAACATTATCGGAAAGCGAATATTCTTTTATCATCGGAATATTCAATATATTTGCCTCATCATCAACACTTTGAAAACTTTCGCTTTGGAATTTTTCGCTGTGCAGCGGATTCGTTTCCGAGCCGGCGGTAATGTGCAAAGCGGTAACTTCGAGCGTGTTTTTCACTCCGTCAAGGACTTTTTTTGCAACGCGAAGAAGATTTTTACCGTTTTGCGGATTTCCAACCGCTATCAAAACCTTGAAAACACCAAATATCTGCTTGCGTACCAACTCTTTATCTTTTTCCCTGTCGGGCAATATTTTAGAAATAAAAGAAAGCATCGGCGAAGTCATAAAAGTAGTAACGAGAGCCATAAGTACCAGCATAACAAATATTTCCGAAGAAATTACGCCCAAATCGTAACCGATATTAATTGCAACAAGTTCCATCAAACCGCGCGTATTCATTAAAGTGCCGACAATCAGCGAATTGCGCCACGATTGCCGCCCAATATATTTTGATGCCAGCGCACTGCCGACAAGTTTCCCAACGATAGCAACAAGGGTAATCAGAGCGGCGGTTTCCCAAAGTGAAATATTGTTAAGAAGTCCAATTTTTGTCCTCAAACCCGTATAAACAAAGAAAAGCGGCAGAAAAATGACCGTCGCCACGTCTTCTATTTTTTCCACAAAAAGATGACGGAAACTTTTATTGTCGGGCATAATTGCACCAGCCATAAAAGCCCCGAAAAGTGCGTGAATACCAATGAGTTCCGTTGCAAACGCCGACAGCAAAAGTACCAGAAAATACACCGCAACAACCGATTTGTTTAGATTTTCGAGCGTGGAATAAAGTTCGCTGATTTTTTTCAAGAACGGCTTTATAACTTTCAGCATAACAACAACATAGCCGATAGCAAAAGCAATGGTATAAAGCGAACTTACAACTGTTCCCGCTTTTACAATGGCAATAATCACAGCCAGAATGCACCACGCCATAATGTCGTTAATGGCAGCACAGGCAAGGACAATCGTGCCGAGTTTGGTTTTGCTCAGCCCGCGTTCCTGCGCAATACGCGCCAAAACGGGAAAAGCGGTAATACTCATCGAAACGCCCAAAAACAGCGCGAACGACAAAAACGGAACCGACGGCGGGGTAAAACGCTCATAAAGAAAATACGCCAGCCACATTCCGAGCGCAAACGGAAAAATAATTCCTGCCTGCGAAATCGCCACACTTTCGCCGATTTTTTCGCGTAAAACCTTCATATCCAACTCCATACCAACTACAAACATAAACAAAATCAAACCGATATTTGAAATTGTGTTAAGATTGTCGAGCGAATGTGAAGGAAACAAAAAATTGAAAAAATCGGGGAAATAATAACCAATAAGCGAGGGTCCAAGTACAATTCCTGCTAAAATTTCGCCAATAACGCCGGGCTGTCCTATTTTTTTAAATAAAAAACCTAAAAGCCGCGCAACTATAAGAACTACAATAATTTGCACCAAAAGAATAGCAAAGGGCGAAGCAAAACTTTCGAGCAGATTTCCCAAAAATGCACCCCAATGATTTTCGGACGTGTCGTGGTAAATGATTTTATCGTGCATTTCCAAACCGCTGCCAAGACGCACTATAAGCCACATAAACGCAAATCCGCCTCCAAAAAGCAGAATGTAAAATAATATGTTGCGCTTATTTTTCAAAAATATTTTTTTGGCAAAATTACAAAAAAACGCAATAAGAAAAGGAAAAGTATCAAGTTTTAAAAATAATTCTCTAAATTTGCGCCGCAAAATTTTGATTTTTTATTTAGAAAAAATGAAAATAAACTATACTTCTACCATTGTTAAAACATTGATAAGAGCAATTCCATTCGTCTTGCTGATTCTTGCCGTATTTTTGATAATAAATTTTTTTATAACAAAAAATAAAACGGAAATCATACATCAGTCGGTCGTCGAAAAAGTTGAACAGATTGGCAAACTTTCGCTTGTCAAAATGACGATACAGGACGTTGTGGAATATACTCAGGCACGTCAGTGGCTGCCCGATGCTTCGGCTTTGCTGATTGTGCAGGGTGAAGTTGAGGCAGGAATTGACCTGACAAAATTTAAGAACGGCGATATACAAGTGAGCGACAAGCAGATAACGGTTCTGTTGCCGTCGCCCGAAATTACTTCTTACAAGGTAAATCACGAAAAATCAAGGGTTTATGACACTCACAACAACTTTTTTTCAGGTGCGCAAATTGTAGATGCGGCATACGCACAAGCCGAAAAACAAATTCTTGAATCGGCACTTGCCTCAAATATTTTGCAAATAGCACAAGAAAATGCAGTAAAATTTTTCACACCGTTCTTTCAATCAATGGGTTACACAAAAATAAATTTGAAATTTGGGCAACTGCCACAGGATTTTTACAAAGAAAAGTAATTAAAAATCCATTTACCATTTACCATTTACTATTCTTCATTTCTTTAGTTACATATAATATAAAAAAAAAATACAGTAAACTTTTAAAGAATGCTGTTTTTTTCTATTGTCGCAAAGGATTTGTAAATCCGAAAAAACAATAAAAACCATTTATTTTACTACCATTTTCTTTGTGTCTATCAAACGACCATCTACAAAAAGCAAATAAAAATACATTCCGTTTTTAAAGTTTGTGTTCTGAATGTAAATTTTATTATCGTCTTTTCTTAACGGAATATCCGAAAGTATGCGCCCTGCAACATCATAAATCCTGATATTAGCCGTGTTTGCCGCCTCAGGCACAAAATAACCGATTACCGTTTCATTTGCGAAAGGATTGGGAACGTTCTGATCTAAACGTGCGATGGAATGTGAAATTACATTATCGACAATGGATATTATCTGATTTTCTGTCTCGTTTTCTAAAGTTTCTGTATCTGTAGAATACACCGTAGGAGGTACATAAGATGGAGAATGTGCCACATTTGGGCAATTTGCGCATGGTTCTATACGTGCTGTAAAATTAGCTCCTGCTACTGCGGTAAATCCTTCTCTTAATACTACTTCATTATGCGCTATATACTCAGCAGTAGCACCAGAAGGGATTGTGTACCAAGTAGAATTACCACCATACTGCTGTGCATCCGCAGGTGTAACACTTGATAGAGTTGTAAAAGTATTAGGAGTATTTGTATATGGAGTAGGTGAATTTACAGCTTTATAATGACTTGCCAGAGAATTTGTATAATCGCAATAATCTTCTTCTGTTTTTGGGAAAATATTAAAAGCTCCATCTTGCCAATAGTTATAATTATAATCTTCTGGTGTCAAATCATTTAAGGAAAATAAACCATTATCAGTCCCTCTCCAACCCCAATTCATATAAAATTTATCATCTTTATACCCGTCAATAACCCAGTTATGTCCTTCGGTAAAGAAAAAACTGTTACCACCATAAAGTACAGGTCTTCCTTTATTTAAATTAGCCCTTATATTATCTTTCCAATCACCACTGAAGCTTAACGCCTTTACAAGATGCGAGGCATACAAACCCATACTTTCCAAACCACTGGCTGCTCTACCAGAGCCAGAACTAGATGAACAAGCAAAACTTGTGTTCGAAGCATCACCACATTTTTTTATCAAACGGGCAACCGCAATACGTTCATTATTATAATTTACAGAAGTTGTACGTAATTCATTTACCATATTACACCAGTCAAATTGATTGTTACCCAAGTTAGACAAATAAACAGGATGTTTCCAATAATTCATAATCTGTGCCATTGCCACGGCCCCACAGCCAGCAACACTTTTTGTAGTGTAAACTTTTGTACCATTAGTGTAATTAATGCATTCGCAACTATTAGAAGTTGCATAATAGTTGTAGGCATCACAATCATTGCCTGTGTTAGATCGCGATTGTCCCCATTTAGAAGAAAGCAAAGGACCAACACTTGCTGTGGAAGCTGCCGCTGTCTGCAACATTGACTGCGTTGGTGGTAACTGTAATTGTGCCCAGTCGTCTGCATGATAAAGGGGAATATTACCTTCAGCAAAGCAGGAGTCAATCTGTTCTTTGTAAATATCAAGCAATATTTTCAATCCGCAAGGCGCATCTTTATCAAATACCGATTTTGTAATATCAGAATTTGCAGTATAACCCAAAATGGGCAAACACGCCTTACTGCCTGAAAGTAACACTGCCTGTCCGTCTGTAAAAAGAACTTCGTACATTAAAGTATTACTGACACTGTCCTGTAAATGATTCACTTTATAAACTGCAGGCGGATTTTCTGACGGCACTCTGTTATAAGATTGTATGGCAACTGTCTGTTTTGCAGCGGATGTTGCCTCAATAATTGTAACCTGCTGCTGTGCTGCAGCATTTATTCCCAATAAAATAAATGTGGAAATGAATATTTTTCTAATTTTCTCATTCATAATTATTTTTTCCTTTCATTCTTCAAAATAAATTGTATCTGCTATAATTTCAACACAGTCAAGTTTTGAAGTATAGTTACCTACTCCTTGCGATAATATAATACTTCCTTCCACATAACATTTTTTTGTACTTCTATCTTTGTCTGCAAGTCCAACAATTTCAATTATAGGTTTTGCATTAATTTTTGAACTGTCTGTGGCGTATTCAACATTATCACATAAATATACTGAATTAAAACTCCAAGGTATCCAACCGTATACTTTCACTTTTTCCCCTGCAAAATTCGGACTCGGGTCATCACAACTTCGCACGCTATTCCAATATACCGTATAAACATCATTCCAACCTTCCCAGTCAATAGGTTTCAGGTTTTTGGGTTTATCAATAGAGCAGTCAGAGCCGCACGCAAAATTCAGTGCTATTACTGAAAATAAAATCATTACTTTTTTCATATTTTTTCCTCCAATTAAAAGATTAAAAATTTTCAACAAAAGTAATTATTTATTTTCCAAATCTTTAACTTTATTCTCCAAACTTTCAATTTTTTGGTTTTGCTGGATAATATACAGCGTCAGTTCTTCTACTTTTTGCAGAAGTTTTATCTGCATTTCGCCGAGGTCGGTATCTGCGGCGGTCATTTCAGTAGCGGGTGCAATATCGGGCAAGTGCTTGTTTTCGCTTATAAAACTGCTTAATTCATTTATCGGCATCAGTTTATAATCCTTTTCAAACACAAAATCCGCACCCCAGTTAAGATTTACCCTTACTTCACGTGCGCGAATGGTGCCGTTTACATCAAGAATGCCATAGGTGACATGTGCTGTTGTGCTTGTGTTGTTAATGTGTGAATACAATCCAATTAGATTGTATATACTTGACTGAGAATTGTAAAGATACAGTTTTACATTACTTTGAGCATCTGCCCCTATGCCTAAATTAGCCGTCGTCGGCGTTAGGGAAAGTCCGTTTGTTGTAGTTTGAAACGACTGTGCTTGTGCCGCTGTAAGTGTTAATAGCAGCACTGCGATTGTTGTACTTATTTTTCTCATAAAAAAAATTATTGAAAGTTAAACATTAAATCTATTATTGTAATTTCTTTTGTGCGCACCGAAAAAAATCACGCGGCAAAGGTAGATAATGTAAAAATCGCAGCCAAAAATAAATATACAGTTTGTTTTTACATTTTGTATAATTTTTTTAGACATTTTTATAATTGTTTCGACATAATAATTTCAAATGAACTGTCTGCCGATAATTCATCAAGTTTTGATGCACTTGTTTTCACAACAGCCATTACACAAAGGTTTTGTCGGTCTGTATCTTTGTGCATTGCCGAAAAATCATAATCAAGCACTTGCGATATTTTATGCAGTTGTTCGCAGTTAAAACTTTGTCATTTGAAAATATCGTAGATATTCTGGCGGCTGCAATTCAGTTTTTCGGTAAGAATTTTTACCGAAATTTTCTTTTCTTTCGATATTTGTTTTATCAGAGAGCCGATATGTATGGTGTGTTTCATAGCAGGTTTAATTTCCCACATAAAAAATAGCGTGAAACTTAACTAATCCTCGCCATCGTTGGTATTTACTGTAACCTTCACGCAAGAATATTCTATAAAAAAGTCAGTTAAGCCCACGCACCACGTGAACACTTCAAACTTTTTCCTTTGCGTGTAATCAGTAAATCGGCAGATTTACGATGACAAAGAATACTGTAAAATTGTTTTTTTTATATTATTATAATATGTTCTTTTAAAAACCACGCTTGGTTTGGTTCAAAACCTAACTTGATTTGCCTCGAAACCACGCTTGGTTTTACCCAAAACCTAACTTGATATTGCATAAAACCACGCTTGATTTTCACTCGAATCAAGCATTGAAAAAATTTCAACGCCGCAAAGATACAATTTTATTTTTAGGTAATGCAAATACTTTTAACAAAATTGTAAAAAAAACATTTTTTAAAATATAAATATTTTCATAACAATTCTTTTAATTATAATTTATTACTAATCAAATAGTTATTTATAAATATATATTTTTTGTTGATAAATATTATATTTGTTATTAGGAAATTATAAAAAAGAATTTACTACTTTTGCAGGCGAAATTTTTATATAAATTTTAAAAATAATTCTTTGTTTTTTCGGATTTTGAAATCAGTAGGAACAGAGAATCTTGGAATCTTGAAATCTTGAAATCTTTTTTGGGGTGCTTGAATATTTTTCGGCTGAGATTATACCCTTTGAACCCGCTGCGTAATGGCAGAATGGGAAAATCGGCAATTATCTTTCCATTGTAAAGCACTCATAATTAATTGTTTAACATATATTTTATTTATTAATTATGAGAAAATTTTTTATCTCTATTTTAATTTTTTCGGCAATCTGTGCCAATGCGCAACATTTTATTAAAGGTTATGTTCTTAACGAAGAAGGCAAAGCAGTTGATAAAGTGAATATTTCATTATTTGAAAACAATAAGGAAATTGTTACTCAAACCGATTTTGAAGGTTTTTTTTATTTTGAAAATTTAAGTAAAAAATCCTACGAATTGATTTTTATAAAAGAAAATTATGATTCTTTAATGAAAATTGTGAATGTAGATGATAATAACTTGACAATCAGAATAAATTCAGATATTTTTTGGTCACCTGTTTTGTCGCGCAACCTTGACGCAGTAAATGTTTTTGGAATTCGTGCCAATGCAAACTCGCCTGTGGCTTTTTCCAATATTTCTAAAAGCGAAATCGCCAATCGCAACGGCGGGCAGGATATTCCGTATTTGCTTGCCTTAACGCCCTCGTTTATAGCGACTTCCGATGCCGGTACAGGAATTGGTTACACGAGTTTTCGCATTCGCGGGACTGATGCCAACCGCATAAATGTTACCGCAAACGGCATTCCGATAAATGATGCGGAAAGCCACTCAACATATTTTACCGATTTGCCCGACTTGGCATCTTCGCTTTCGTCTGTGCAGGTGCAGCGCGGCGCAGGCACTTCTACAAACGGTGCAGCGGCTTTTGGTGCGAGCATAAATATGGAAACACTGCAAATGAATTATCAGCCATTTGCCGAAGTATCAGCAACTTACGGCTCGTTCAACACTCAAAAATACACTTTAAAAGCCGGTACGGGCAAAATTGCGGATAAATTTGTGGTCGAAGCGCGGATTTCGGGGATAAATTCAGACGGATTTATCGACCGCGCTGCCGCCGATTTGAAAAGTTATTATGCCTCAGCAGGATATTTTGGTAATAATAACTCGCTGAAATTCATCACTTTTGGTGGGAAAGAACGCACTTATCAGGCGTGGAACGGCGTTGATTTGGACAAAATTACCGAAAATCCGCTAATTTATTCGCGCACGTACAACGATGCAGGTAAATATGTTGATGACCAAGGCATTACACAATTTTATAAAAATCAAATCGACAATTACACGCAGACGCATTATCAACTTCATTTTCATCAAAATTTATTAAATTCACAACAATATTTGGACTTTAACCTCGCTCTGCACTACACACAAGGCAATGGTTTTTATGAAGAATATAAAACCGCCCGCAAATACAAGGAATATTTGCTCACTTCGCCCGACGGCAGTAAGAAAACCGATTTAATCCGCCAAAAATGGCTTGATAATGATTTCTACGGCGGAATTTTTGCTTTTAATTTTGAAAACAAAAATAATTTGAAAATTACTTTGGGCGGTGGTTTGAACGGTTATAAAGGGAAACATTTTGGGAAAATTCTTTGGGTGCGCAATCCTGCCGCCGATTTTGCCGCGCCGCAAAACTGGTACAACGGACGCGCCGATAAAACCGATGCAAATATTTATCTCAAAGCAAATTATGAAATATTTGATAAACTGACATTTACAGCCGATTTGCAATATCGCGGGATTGTGTATAAATTAAATGGCACTGACGATAAATTTGATGATAACACAATGAAAATGAGATGCTTAACGCAAAGTCATAGTTTTAATTTTTTCAATCCAAAAGTTGGGGCAAATTATAATTTTAATAAAAATAATAATGTATATGCCTCATTTTCAGTTGCTAATCGCGAGCCAAACCGCGATAATTACACCGAAGCGGGCGAAAATGAACGTCCGACAAGCGAGCGGCTTTTTGACACGGAAATTGGCTATCGCTTTGCCTCACAACAATTTACAGCCGAAGTGAATTTTTATAATATGCAATATAAAAATCAATTAATTCTTTCGGGGCAAATAAGTGAAATTGGCGAACTGCTAACTGTCAATATTCCAAAAAGTTACAGGCGCGGAATTGAAATTTCGGGCGGCGCACGACTGTCGGATTTTTTGCGCTGGAACGGAAATATCACTTTGAGCAGAAATAAAATAGAAAATTTTACAGAATATGTCGCTGCGTACGATGCTGACTGGAATTATTTGCCGCAAAAGTTGATTGAACACAAAAAAACCGACATTGCATTTTCGGCAAATATTATTGCAAACAGTGTTTTTCGCTTTGATTATCAGGGCTTTAACCTGCAATTTATTTCTTCGTATGTAGGCAGGCAATATATTGACAATACGCAAAATAAAGAGCGCAGCATTGAGCCGTATTTTGTTAATAATGTGGCAGTTAATTATTTTTGGAAAATGCGCAAAATTAACGGAATTGCTTTTCAGTTGCTTGTAAACAATATTTTCAATACCGAATATTCGAGCAATGCTTATATTTACGACACTTATTTTTATGATAATCAACGCATTAACGAAAAACGTTATTTTCCACAAGCAGGAACAAATCTGCTTTTGACAACAACGGTAAAGTTTTGAGAAGTTTGCACACTGCTACATCATAACTTCTAATCACCAAAAAAGCAAAGGCATTTTATAAAAAAACACCTTTGCTTTTTCAATTTTCGCCACATTTTCTCATTTCGTGCCGCCTGACGGGCAGTCGCCGGGGGGAAGGACGGTGATTGCGGCAACGCTAAAAGTTGCTGTGCCGCCGCCGTTTACCAGACAACGGTAAATTATTGACGAAGTCAATACAGGCGGACTGAAAACGGCTTTTTTCTCGCCTTTGAGGTCAGTCCACGTTATGCCGTCGGCGCTGCTTTGCCATTGATAGTCGTATTTCGTAACATTGCCCTGCACGGAAATGGTTATCGGTGCGGGTACAGTGTTATAACAAACTGTTTGAGAGCCGTTTATTATATTTACAGTAAAATAAGAGGCGTCCGTTTGCACGTTTTCGGTTTGCGCAAATGCGAATTGTACCGACAAAATGGCGATTGCCATTATACTTATTCTTTTAATTAATTTCATTTTTATATACATTTATTATTAATTTCAATATTTCAAATTCCAATATTTCAAGATTATAAATACAATTAAATTGTAAATTATATTATTTGCCTGTAACCTGAACGCCTGTTGTACATTTACACGTAGTAAAGGTGGTGTTCGACTGTTGCAATCCATAGCCGTAAGGGAACCATATTTTTGGACTGTCGCAAGTTTGTCCGGCGGTATTTGTGGCTGTTATATATGGATAAAATCCACCGCCAACGCCTATTGACCCGTTTAAGAAACAGGGCAAAGTTTTTGAAACGGTTAAGGTGATTTTATCACGCCGCGCACTGAATACAACCGAAGAAAATACCGGATAACTCACGCCGCTTATTGTGAAAACTGCATTGGTAAACACATCGGGATAATTCAACGTGGCAGTGTCGTAATTAAAGCCGTTTATCACGCCTGTAGGTATGCCAAACTGAATAATAAACTGCTTTCCACCATCGGTAGAAGGACAAAAATTTATTTGACCCTGTTGCGAAGATGACATAGGCAAATCATTACGGATAATTGTCGGGACGAGTACCTGCGCAAGTACGGTAATCGGAACAGAGTTGCCATAAACCGTTCCGCACGTTTCGCTCGTTACCACACGGCGGTAGTATGTGCTTGCTGTCAGTGTATCGGGTCTGTATGACGCTGCCGTTGCGCCCGAAATGTTAGTCCAGGTACTGTTGTTCGTGCTGCTTTGCCATTGATATGTGTATGTGCCTGTGCCGCCGCTTGCCGCGCCGCCTGTGAGTTGCGCCGGTCGGGTGTTGTAGCAGAGTGTCTGCGCTGCGCTTGCCGTGCCTGCCACAAGGTTTGCACGGACGGTCATCAATACGGAATTGCTGTATGCAATACACGTTCCGCTTGTTACCGTTCGGCGAAAGTAAGTATTTGCCGTCAGCGCTGCGGGCGTATAATTAGCCGCAGTTGCGCCCGAAATGTCTGTCCAGGTGGTGTTATCGGCGCTGCTTTGCCATTGATATGTAAACGTACCAATACCGCCGCTTGCCGTGCCGCCAGTGAGTTGAGCAGGCGCGGTATTGTAGCAAATTGTCTGTGCGCTGCCGGCGTCGCCTGTAAGCAGGGTACTGCATCCGTCATCTATGATATACGGCGTGCCGACCATCTGCGCAGCGACTAACTGAACAGACAGAAGGACGATTGCCGTAAAAATTATTCTTTTAATTATTTTCATATTCCTTTTATATTTCAAGATTTCAAAATTATTATTAATACTAAAATAAAGGGTAGAATTGAATTAAAATTATTGCAGTCAAAATCGGCACATCCAAATGTTTTTGCATTTAGCCCGTGAGGGCTTAATTTTAATAACCGCAGGCAAGCGTAGCGTTGCCTGCGGTAGTGCGAAACACTACCAACTGCCTGTAAGGCAGCACTTCCTGTCCTGCCACTACGGGCAGAAATTGTGCTTATTTCGTCCCCGCAGGTTTCGCTGCGCTTACCTGCGGTTATGCAAATATGGCTTCCCAAGCCGTCTTGTAATTGAAAATTCATTATAACCAATTATTATTTCAAATTCACCCCGTCATTCTATTTATTTAAAAACCTGTCGATACGTAAATATAGGCGGTTGTACCCATTACTACTATTGAATAAAGCGTATGCTTTGCGGCTACTGTTGCGCGGTTGTTAAGCACGCGGCACGAAACGGCTGCGTTCGCGGTATTGGTAGCGGTGAACGTTGATGTTCCGCTTGTTGCGCCCTGAACGGCAAGCGTATAAGTAGCGCCGTCTTTAAGGTTTTGCAGTACAAATGCGCTCGCCGAAGCCGTTGTGTAAGCAAGGTTGCTGTTTGCAAAATTGATGGTTGTTCCGCTGCCTGCGTTAAACGCTTTTGTATTTGCCGATGCGCCATCTACTTCAAAACGCGCCGAACTTGTTGTCGGGGCGGTGGCGCCTACGCTAAACTTGCCCGTACCTGCAAATTGCATATTGAACGTGCTTTGGTCAACAACTGTCGCTTTTGTCAGCACACCGCCAAGTTGTACGTCATTCGTGCTTTTTGTCAAGCCGTTTGAGGCGGTTGTAGCATCGGCAATGGTAATAGTTTGCGCAGTGCCGCCGCTTGGGGTTATGGTAAGTTGCCCTGCGGCAGGCGTGCTGAAAGTATAAGTTGTATTGTTGTCGGTATCTGTACCTGCCGCCCATTTTGTGCCGTCCCATTTCAAAACCTGCCCGCTTGTTGTTCCTGCTGCCAGCCCAAAAGCGGTACCTGTCAATGTGATAGGCGCAGTGGCTGTGTAGGTTGTATTATCGTTTGCATCTGTACCTGCCGCCCATTTTGTGCCGTCCCATTTTAAAACCTGCCCGCTTGTCGTTCCTGCTGCCAGCCCAAAAGCAGTGCCTGTCAATGTGATGGGCGCGGTGGCGGTATAAGTTGTATTATTGTCGGCGGCGGGCGTCCAGTTTGTGCCGTCAAACATTAAGAACTGTCCGCTTGCAGGCGTTCCCGTTACCGTTTTGCTGTTCAACTGGTTGGCGTTCCAAAGTGGTGCGGTATTATTTACCGTAAAAGCCGCATTGCTGCCAACCAACTGCCCTGTTGGTGCAGAAATTGTAAGCGGCACAGCAGCATTTGCAACGGAATTTCCTGTTGACATATCATATTTAGTCAAAGCCGAATTTATTGTATTGTAGGTTAAACTTGTTCCATTATAAACCAACACATTATTGGTAGTTGTGGGCGTTCCTGTTATCGTTACGCTATTCAACTGATTGGCGTTCCAAAGTGGTGCGGTATTATTTACAGTCAAAGTAGCATTTGTAGCGCCTACTATCTGCGCTGTGCCGTTTGTAATGGTCAAAGGAACGGTAGCGGTAGTTACAGAAGCAGCCGTTGCTATGTCTTTTTTCGCCAAAGCCGAATTAACGGTATTGTAGGTTAAATTTGTTCCGTCATAAACAAGCACATTATTAGTAGTTGTGGGCGAGCCGTTGATTTTTACGCTATTCAACTGATTGGCGTTCCAAAGTGGTGCGGTATTATTTACAGTCAAAGTAGCATTTGTAGCGCCTACTATCTGCGCCGTGCCGTTTGTAATGGTCAAAGGAACGGTAGCGGTAGTTACAGAAGCAGCCGTTGCTATGTCTTTTTTCGCCAAAGCCGAATTAACGGTATTGTAGGTTAAATTTGTTCCGTCATAAACAAGCACATTATTAGTAGTTGTAGGCGATCCGTTGATTTTTACGCTATTCAACTGATTGGCGTTCCACAATGCAGCGGTATTATTTACCGTAAATGTTGCATCATTTGCGCCAACTACCTGATTTGCGCCGTTTGTTATAACCAACGGACTTGTTGCAGTGGTAACAGACCCACCTGCCAATACGCTTTTTGTGGTCAAAGCCGAATTAATTGTATTGTAGTTTAAACTTGTTCCGTTATAAACCAGCACATTATTGGTAGTTGTGGGCGTTCCTGTTATCGTTACGCTATTCAACTGATTGGCGTTCCAAAGTGGTGCGGTATTATTTACAGTCAAAGTAGCATTTGCAGCGCCTACTATCTGCGCCGTCCCGTTTGTAATGGTCAAAGGAACGGTAGCGGTAGTTACAGAAGCAGCAGTTGCTATGTCTTTTTTCGCCAAAGCCGAATTAACGGTATTGTAGGTTAAATTTGTTCCGTCATAAACAAGCACATTATTAGTAGTTGTGGGCGAGCCGTTGATAGTTACGCCTTTCAACTGATTTGCGTTCCACAATGCAGCGGTATTATTTACAGTAAATGTAGCATCAGTGGCACCGACTACCTGATTTGAGCCGTTTGTTATAACCAACGGACTTGTTGCAGAGGTAACAGATGTGCCAGAAATTGCGTTTTTTGTAGGCAAACCAAAAGCGGTGCCTGTCAATGTGATGGGTGCAGTGGCTGTGTAGGTTGTATTATCGTTTGCATCAGTGCCTGCCGCCCATTTTGTGCCGTCCCATTTCAAAACCTGCCCGCTTGTTGTCCCTGCTGCCAGCCCAAAAGCAGTGCCTGTCAATGTGATGGGCGCAGTGGCGGTATAAGTTGTGTTATTGTCGGCGGCGGGCGTCCAGTTTGTGCCGTCAAACTTTAAGAACTGTCCGCTTGCGGGCGTTCCCGTTACCGTTTTGCTGTTCAACTGATTGGCGTTCCACAATGCAGCGGTATTATTTACCGTAAAAGCCGCATTACTGCCAACCAACTGCCCTATCATTGCCGAAATAGTAAATGGCACGGCGGCATTCGGAACGGAATTTCCGATTGACATATCATATTTAGTCAATGCGGAATTAATGCTGCCCCAGGTTGTACCGCCGGTGCTGTTGCTTATCAGCACCTGATTTGTAGTGCCTGAGCCGGCAATGTTGTTGTTGGTAACAGTATTCAAAGCAATTTTAGCCCCTGTAACCGCGCCGTTGGCAATGGTAAGGGTGTTGCTGTTTTGCGCTGCGGTTACATCGCCTGTAAGAGCGGCTCTTTCAAAACTTGAGCCGTTAAGAATTACCGAAGCCGAACCCGCATAGTTTGCCTCGTCTATGGTAACGTTCTGCGTAGAGCCGTCGCTGCCGGTAACGGTCAGATTGTGCGTTACGGGACTGTACGAAAAGGTATAACTTACCCCCGCATCGCCGCCCAATGCTTTCCAAACGCCCTGAGCGATAGTTCCCGTAAGGTAGCCGCTCGGGTTGTAGAAATAGTAAAAGCCCGGCTTTACGGCTGTTACCACACCCTGCCCGCTGAGCGTATTGCCCGTTGCGCTGTTGTACACTATCATTCCGTCAAAATAAGTAGGGAAAGTAACACCATCCATACTTGTTGTTTTGAACGTCCATTTTGTCAGGTCGGTAGTAGGGAAGTAAAGCCCTTTACCGATGCTGTTCAGAGTGCCTGTAGACCTTGTATCAAAGTTTGTAGAGGCATCGAAAAATGGATTTTCGTTTGTACTATTACTATTTACTCCTCTGTTACTTTGTACCTGCGCATTTACTGCAACTGCACACAAGGCAATTGCTGCTGTCATAATTGTCTTTCTAATCATTTTCATTTTTTATTTTTTTAATTTATTAATATTTATTTATTTTGTTTTATTAATTTTTCCGCTCAAGGCGTTGCCGTTGGGCTGTTTTCACCCCACCCCGACCCTCCCCAAAGGGTTGGGCGATTGCGATAATACAATATTTTTTAAAACTTTCATCTACGCTCTCTCCCCTTCCCAAAAACCCTTATTCCTTTTTCTTTCCCCTGTGGGGAAAGTGCCGAAGGCGATAGGGGCTTAAGGGGCAGGGGGTAGGGTTTTACTTTAATTTTTTATTTATTATTAAAATTATTATTTATCTGCTTGCCATATTCCACCATTTAGTACCATCTGAAATAAACATAGAAGAACTACCTGCTGCTATCGCATTATAATCTAATGGCCAATTAATACCATTTGCAGTGGGCGGACCAACAGGTACGGTTGTATGATTACTGATACAAAGAATTCTGCCTGTATTAACCCCACTTGGGTCAGGTAAAGCGAGGTTGGCAGAAAGATTAATGTTTGTAACAATAACCACATAGTCATTCGCATTCCAGTCCACATTTGTAGCACCGGTGTAAGTTCTTACGCTTGAGGCATATACCGCTCCTCCCATTTGAAAGTTTCCGTTAATAATTGTTTTTGCCGTAGCGCCTGTTGTAAAGGTCAGGTTTTGGTTGTTCTGCGTTACGGTTCTTGGGCTTGTCAGCGTGCCGTCATCTTTGTAGATATTAATATCATTAGAAGCGCCGCCGCTTGCCGGTGTAGCCCATACAATACTGTCTTTTGTAGTGTTGTAAGTAAGCACCTGTCCGTCAGTAGGTTTAACCACAGTAATATTCTTGCCGTTAATTTCGTTGGCATTCCACAATGCAGCGGTATTATTTACTGCAAGTTGGGCATCGTTAGCGCCTACCACCTGTCCTGTCCCGTTGGTAACAGTGAGCGGCACGGTAGCCGCAGGGTTCGATGTTACGGCAGTAATGGCTTTGGTTGCCAAAGCAGAGTTTGCACTGCCGAAAGTCAGATTTGTACCGTTGTAAATAAGGGTGTTGTTGGTAGTGGTGGGCGAACCTGTAACAAGCGTACCGAGAATTTCGTTGGCATTCCACAGCGGCGCGGTATTGTTTACAGTCAAAGTAGCGTCTGTGCCGCCTACTACCTGCGAGGTACCATTTCCGACAGTTAGCGGAACGAGAGCGGCTGGATTTGGCGTAGCCCCTGCAACAATGGCATTTTTTGTCAAGGCAGAGTTTGCACTACCAAAAGTCAAATTTGTACCGTTGTAAATAAGGGTGTTGTTGGTATTCGTTGGATTTCCTACAACGGCTGTGCTGTTAATTGCGTTAGCATTCCACAATGCAGCGGTATTATTTACCGTAAAAGTTGCATCACCAACTCCTACTAATTGCGATGTTCCATTGTTAATTACCAACGGAACGCCTGCGTTACTAACAGACCCCCCTACCAATGCGCTGGTTTTTGTCAAAGCATCGTTTGCCGTTCCCCAGGTTGTACCTGTGCCATTGCTGATAAGAATCTGATTGGTAGTGCCATTGCCTGCAATATTATTATTTGTAATAGTATTCACGGCAATATCTTCACCTTTTATTGTACCATTTACAATTTTGGCAGAAGTAACTGAATTGTCGGCAAGGGACACCGTTGCTGCGCTTGTACCGCTGCCTGTAACCGTAATCGTATTGTCCGGGCTTGTAAGTGTAACAATTCCCTGACCGTCGCCGCCGCTTCCTGTCTGCGGGGTTTTCCATTCGAGTTTGTTTGTTGTCAGGTTAAACGTAAGCACCTGCCCATCGTCCGGCGTTCCTGTAACAACAGTACCGTTAATTTCGTTAGCGTTCCACAGGGGGGCGGTATTATTTACCGTAAAAGTTGCATCGCCAACTCCTACTAATTGCGATGTACCATTGTTAATTACAAGCGGAACACCTGCGTTACTAACAGAAGCCCCTGTCAATGCGTTGGTTTTTGTCAAAGCAGAGTTTGCTGTGCCGAAAGTCAAATTTGTACCATTATAAATAAGAGTATTGTTGGTAGTAGTTGGATTTCCTACAACGGCTGTGCTGTTAATTGCGTTAGCGTTCCATAATGCAGCGGTATTATTTACAGTAAAAGTAGCATCGCCAACTCCTACTAATTGCGATGTTCCATTGTTAATTACCAACGGAACGCCTGCATTACTAACAGAAGCTCCAGTCAAAGCGCTGCTTTTTGTCAAAGCATCGTTTGGGGTTTTCCAAACCGAACTTCCGTCTGCTCCTTTTGTCAAAACGTCTCCTGTAGCACCTCCGGGAATGTTAAGGTTGTAAATGGTAACAGCGCCTGTGCTGCTTGTCGAACCAAATGTCAAACCATAAGTTCCGTTGTCCACAGTTGTGTTTTGCGTCAATGGACCGCCGAGTTGAATGTTGTCGTTGTTGGCAGTCAATCCGTTTGAGGCGGTAGCAAGGTTGTTCAAATTAATTTCGGTGTTCGTTGTACCGTCATTGATTGTCAAAATGTGTGTGGTTGGGTTGTACGAGAAAGTGTAATTAGTCGTACTTCCGCTTGCCACGCTTTTCAGCGCCTGCCACAGCGAGCCATCGAAATAATAATAGCCGGGTGTGGATACATTAATGGTTTTGCCGCTTGCACTCGCTGTTGGCGAGGCGCTCAGCGCATAAACCACGGCGCCTGTCTGTGCCGTTGTATAAACAGCGTCTTTTGCTGCAAGTTGATTGCCTTCAATACGGGGAGCAATTAATCCGTCTACTACAGTAACATCTGTAGGTTTTCCAACCACGTCTAAGGTTGCTTTTGGGGTTTCATTATTGATACCCACTTGCGCAAATGCGCCAGTTGCTGCCAAAGCAGCGATTGCGATAGTTAAAATAACTTTTTTCATGTTATAAATTTATTTTTTATTTATATAATTGTTTTAAAATTTTATATATTAAATATTTATTGATTTGATTAATACACATAAAAAACAACAGCAGCAAAATTTTTGCAAAAAATGCTGCAATTTTTTTATAAAAACTGTATTTACATGCTCCACACTTTGATTTTTGTAGATAAGAGTGGGTAGGTTTATAGGGAAAGTGTAGAAAAGAATTTCTGATACACACAACCGTTTAATGTAAAAAAACATTAAAACGGAACATAGATTCACACATCTTAGATACAATACCATGGACAACTGAAAGTTATAAAATGTAATATAATGTAATACAATATTTTCGGATGCTTTGTTTATAAAACCAAAATGCAATAAACAATCATTTAATCAATAAAAAAAATACTAAAATTTCTTTCGCCGCAAAAGTACAACAAGTTTTTAATATATGCAAATTTTAAAAAAAAATAAAAAAAATTATGCGAAATATTTTATGGGCGCAAAAATATTACAAGTTTTTTATTTATGCAAATTTTTTTCCAAAATTCTATAAAATTTTTTGAAATTTATTTTAGAGAAACAATATCGCAGGTTTTTAATATGCAAATTTTTTCAAAAAAATAAGGACGAAAAACATTCGCCCTTATTCCAATGTAAAAATTTAACGTTTTCTCAGAATCTTAATCCGAAAGTTGCCACAATGTTATTGTTAATAATACTTATGTCGGCAGGTTTTGGTGTTGGGATTTGTACAATATTACCTACCGTACTGTCATAATCCCATTGATATTGCGGTGAGAACGGCATAAATGTTTGAGTAGCACGGCGGTGCATCAAAGCAATGTCAAAAAACCAGCCCTTTTCCTGATAACCAACGCCAAGTGTAAAATAATTTATATTTTTTGGAACAAAATATTCGGCATCGGTGCGAATCGAATTTGCCCACATTGGTTTATCTGCCTTATTGTTGTCAACCATCGAAGTTTGCACCGCATAGCCGGCACGTACACTGAAATTATTTTTTACACGATATTCGCCGCCAATTTTTATTGTATGTCCGTTAAGAAACATATCTTTCATTCCGCTATTCTCATCAAGAAAATTCTGTTTGCTGCCGTTTTTGTCGGCATAAGAAGTGCTTTTATAGTTTGTGAAAACATATTCGGCACTTATTAAGCCCTTTTTGCCAAAAATATACGCCAAACCGAGATTTGCATAAAAAGGACGATTGACGTTATATTCATCGCTGCCCGTATAATCTGGGCGAATACCGTCCAAATCAGGTGAAAATGTTTCCTTAACAAACATCGCTGTAGGTGTGTGAATTGCCGCAGAGGCACGCAAAGCATCTGTAATCTTGAAAATTCCGCCAAGTGAAAGATTTAATCCAAAACCTGTTGACAAAAATTCGTTTCTCAACTGAAATCTGTCGGTTACATTATTTACAGTTGTTGTTTCCGAATAAACAGAACTCAAACTGTAGGTCATCGATTGAAAATTTAATCCTATTCCCAAATAAAAACGGTTACTGAAATTGCCCGACCACGTAAATGCGTACTCGTCAATGTAACCTTTTTCAAATAAAGTATAAGAAGGTGTAACATTTTCCATTTTGTCGGTTATTGAATTGTAACCAAAATCCGACAGCCAATCCTGATTATTGTACAAACTAATCAGAGAGGCATTGTAACCCAAAGCAGAAAGCCAGCCGACATTGGTATTATTATAATCGCCCATCGCGTTTTCGTTGGTTACACCTGAGCGATAAGCCAAATCAGCCATCATATTTGAAAGCCGCGCCTGCATTGCCCCACCGCGAATAGAAACGGCACGGTCAATTGATTTTAATTTATTATAAGTAAAACCAATATTCATACCGAGTAATCCGCTCGTTTGACCGGACAATTGCCGCCAGGTTGGCATTGAGGCAATGTACGATAAATTGTTAAATTTCGTGCGAAACATATTATCTGTTGTTTCAATGCCGCCCCAAGTGGATTTTGAATTTTGAATTTGAGAATTAACAGAAAAACTTAATTCCTGACTGCGAAAAATCCCCAATCCTGCGGGATTATCTTTTATTGCCGATGCGTCGCCGCCCAAAGCCCCAAATGCGCCCGCCATACTCATATAACGCGCTGTTCCTTGAATATCGTCTTGAACATATTTCACTGCATCAAGTTCCGACTGAGCCGCGATACTCATTATCGACAAAATCCCTGTTATTGTTAAAAATATCTTTTTCATTTTTTTTTAATATAAAATTTTTGAAATAAAATTTTTCAATCCAATTTATCTACGACCGCCTCCGCCGCCTGATGAGCGCGAACTGCCGCCGCCACTGTAAGAACCGCCCGAAGAACGTGAACTTGAAGATGAGCCACTGCTATACGACCCGCTTGAACGTGAAGTTGAAGGCGTACTGTACGAACTGTTTGAACGTGATGGCGTATATGAGCCGCTTGAACGAGAAGTCGAAGGCGTGCTGTACGTTCCGCCCGAACGCGAATAAGTGCCTGAACTGCTTGACCTTACAGCACCAGATTGTGTGCGCCCGTCGTAAGTATTGCTGCGGATTGTTCCGCTTTGTGTACTGCGACCGCTGTACGTTCCGCTGCTGCGTGTTGTAGTTTCTGCTGTTGCCGTTCTGTCGCCTGCAATGCGTGGCGTAGTGCTGATTCCGCTTTCGGATACACGTCTGCCCGATGTTGCATAGTTCGGATTTCTTGTTCCTGCTGTAGAATTTATGTCTTCACGCGAACCGATTCTTGGATTACCTGCTGTGCGCGTGCCATTATCTGCCAAACGAACCCCCGTGCGGTAATTTCCAAGTGCCGACTGGCGCGTATCCCTTGCAGAAATACCTGTACGCTGTCCGTTTGATATTCCACGTGAAGAAGTTACGCCATCGCTACGCGAAGCAAACTGGTTTCGTCTGTTGTTTCCGTAATAACCCGAAGGACGGGAACTGTAATAACTGTTTCCCCAGCCGTAGTAAGGATAGTCCCAACCATAGTAACCACCCCAGCCATAATAGGGATAACCCCAACCGTAGTAGCCACCCCAGCCGTAATAACCGCCCCAGCCAAAACTCCAATAAGGGTCGTACCAGCCCCAGCCCCAATTAAAATACGAACGCCACCACCAGCGCGGATAACTCCAGCCAGAATACCAGGGATAATACGAATTCCAACCGCCCCAGCCATTCCAGCCGTAATAATAATTCAGTGAAATGGTCGTGTAGCCATTGTCGTCATATACATTCCAATTATCGCCGTCAAGATAATAAACGTTATCGTTTGAGGGGTCGGAAATGATTATTGAGGCACTGTTGCGATGAAAACGTTTTATGCGCTGTGCATATTCGTAGTTCGATGCCTCCACCGAATCGAGCGCAACAATCGTATCCGAACTGTTTTTTTTGTTGTACTTTATGTTTTCGTCCAAGTAAACAATTTTGCGCGCTCCGTTTTTATAAACTGCCTCCGCCTGAGCGGGTTTCTGTTTTGCTGTTGTTGCATCTTTTTGAGCATCGCCTGCCGAATAATAAATATCGTCAGCCCATTGAGCCGATGCCAACAAAGGAAACAACACTACCGAAAATAATATTAATTCTTTTTTCATAATAAAATTCCTCATTAAGTTAGAATAATTTGATATAAAAAATTTTTTATCCTAAAAACAATAACCGTGCCATTTGAGTATATTTTTTTTACTAAAAAAGTTAAAAAATTTTGTGGGAAGAAAAAAAACTCTTACCTTTGCCGCCCGAAAGGCGAACAAAGCCAAATTGTCCTATGGTGTAACGGTAGCACTACAGATTCTGGTTCTGTCTGTCAGGGTTCAAATCCTTGTGGGACAACCATTTAAAATGCCCCTGATTTTTTTGAAATCAAGGGGTATTTACTTTCAACTAAAAAAATGCAAGAGTAAGTAGATAAAAATTTTGTTAAATTTTTCTGCCATAAGCCATAAAAAAAAACAGAATTGGGGAAAAATTCTTATTTTTGCAAAAAAATATTTTCTTACAAAAAATGATAAAATTTGCAATAATAGGACAGGGACATATTGGCAGGCGGCACGCAGAAATGATTCGCCGCAATGCGGATTCGCAGTTGGTTGCCGTGTGTGATATTTTGCCAAAAGAACAAACTCAAAACTCGGACATTGAAGTCCCTTATTTTTCAAATATTGACGAACTGCTTGCCGCAGGACTTGAAATTGACGTTGTAAATATTTGTACACCAAATAGTTATCACGCCGAATATGCGATTAAATCGTTGCGTGCCGGATATCACGTTGTGATTGAAAAACCGATTGCACTGACAAAAAAAGATGCGGAAAAAATTCTGGCGACTTCGCTCGAAATGTCGCACCACGTGTTTTGCGTTATGCAAAATCGTTATTCGCCGCCTTCTGTTTGGCTGCGCGAGGTAATGGACGAACGCCGACTGGGGAAAATTTTTATGGTAAAACTTGATTGCTACTGGAACCGCGACGACCGTTATTACGTAAAAGGCAATTGGCACGGCGACCAAACCCTCGACGGCGGAACGCTTTTTACGCAATTTTCACATTTTATTGATATTATGTATTGGCTTTTTGGCGATATTACAAATATTCGCGGCAATTTTGCCGACTTTAACCATCAAAAACTTACCGATTTTGAGGATAGCGGCTCTGTTACTTTCGATTTTATCAACGGCGGAATAGGAACGTTAAATTATTCTACATCGGTTTGGGATACGAATCTTGAAAGTTCAATAACGATTATCGGTGAAAAAGGCACGATAAAAGTTGCCGGACAGTATATGAACGAGGTTGTTTATTGCCACGTAAAAGATTATCAAATGCCTGTCCTTGCGCCGTCAAATCCGCCAAACGATTATGGTGCGTACAAGGGTTCGGCGCAAAATCATCATTATGTAATTCAAAATGTTGTAGAAAAACTTACCGACAAAGGCACTATCAGCACCAACGTTTTGGAAGGAATGAAAGTGGTTGATATTATTGAACGGATTTATAAAGTGCGCGATAAACAGTGGAATAAGCGCGTATAAATTAAATAGACGAAAAGTTTTTTTTTATTATTCTAAAAAAATTATGAAAAAAATAATTGTTCCCTTTTTTATATTTTTGCTTACGGGATGTCAGAGCGGTAATTTGCTTAACGACGAAGCAGACATTTTAAATGTGATTTTGCCTTCCCAAGTGCCGACAGGAAAACCGATAATTACAAATAACGAAGTTCGAGTGCCGTCACTTGCCGTTACAGAGGCACAAATTCAGCAATTAAAAGTGCAGTTGCAATCGTTACAGCCGCAGTTTGTAATTACCGAAGGCGCAAAAATTTTGAACGCCGATGCACCACGAAATTTTTTGCAACCGCAGGAATATACTGTCGTTTCACAAGATGGAAAATGGTCGAAAACATATAAATTTTCCTTTGTTTCACAACGATTGGATACAAATTTTTTGCATTTTGCAAATATTGATACCGTTAATACAGGTTATTCAAAATATATTGAATTTTACGAAATTTCGGGAAGCGAACATTTCAATATCTGGTCGAGTGGCAATGCGGGCTTTGCTCTTGCCGCAGCAAATGCTGCCCCTTACGATTTTCCTACTTTTGCAACGCAAAATGGGTATAACGGCACAGCGGCACAACTTGTAACACGTTCCACAGGAAGTTTTGGTGCAGCGGTAGGTATGCCTTTTGCAGCGGGAAATTTATTCCTTGGCGACTTTGAACTTAAAAACGCAACTGTTAAACCACTTGAGGCAACACAATTTGGCGTACTTACCACAATGAACAAGCCCTCTAAAATAGGATTATGGTGCAAATATAAAGCGGGAGATGTTTATAAAGACCGAGATGGAAATATTTTGCAAAAAGAAGACAAGCCAAATATTTATGCCGTACTTTACGAGGCAAAAACCGACGACACGGGGAAACCCGTGAAACTTAACGGCACAAATATTAAGACCGACAATTCCATAATTTGTATCGCTGAGTTAAGTCCGCAGCAAGCAAACGATATTAAAGCAAATAACATAGAAACAGATAGTTATAAACCTATAGAAATACCGTTTATTTACCGCACACCTTTTGACCCCGAAAAACAGCAAGCGGGAAAATATTATTTTACAATAGTATTTTCGTCAAGTTTAAATGGCGATTTGTTTGAGGGTGCGGTAGGCAGCACTCTTTGCGTTGATGAAGTGGAAATATTTTAAAACAGCCGTTCTTTAAAATTTTTTATACTAATAAATAATAAAAAAACGGTCATAAATATTAAGATACTGACCTCTTTGAATATTGCCATCAATCCTACTCCTTTTATCATAACCGCACGCATAGCATCGATATACCAACGGGCAGGAATAATGTTGGAAATCCATTGCAGCAATGCAGGCATACTGCTAATTGGAAAAAGCACACCCGAAAGTAGCATTGTCGGCACCATTAGCCCCAACAATGCCATCTGCATTGCTATCTGCTGCGTCGGTGCGATAGACGAAATCAACATTCCAAGTGAAAGGGCTGCAAGAGTAAAAACAACACTCAACGCAAAAATTGTAAGCAAACTTCCAACAACAGGTACACCGATGACAAAATGTCCGACTATTAAAATCAGTGCAACATCCACCATCGAAATTACAAAATATGGCACGGCTTTGGCTAAAATTATTGCTGTCGGATGTAAAGGCGAAATCAACAGAACTTCCATTGTTCCGCGTTCTTTTTCACGCACTATTGAAATTGAGGTCATAAGCGCACAAATTATCATCATCAACATTCCCATAAGTCCGGGAACAAAGTTGTATGCACTTTTTATTTGAGGATTGTAAAGCATTTTTACTTCGCCTCTGACTTGGATAACCGCATTGCCCGCTGCAGAATTTTCTCTCTGAAAATCCATAAGAATCAGTTGGAGATAATTTTGAATTGTTGACGCCTCATTGGGGTCAGAAGAGTCGATTATCAGTTGAATTTTGGCACGGCTTGTACTTTTAAAATCCTTCTCAAAACCAGAGGGAAACATAATTGCAAATTTACATTTCCCTTTTTTAAAAGCATCATTAATATCATTTTCACTAAATAAATACTCAGTCAAAGAAAAATATTTATTGCCGTCAAGTTTATTTATAAAATCAGAAGAAAGAGTAGATTTATCATCGTCGAGTACAACAAAGGGCGTGTTTTTCATGTCGTTGGTTACTGCGTATCCCAGAAGCAACAACAACACTAACGGCATAATTAGCAAAATCACAAGAGTATAAACATCACGTAAAATATGCCACGTTTCTTTGCGTATAAAACTGAAAAACTGTTTCATATCTTAGTATTAAGTATTAAGACACAAGTATTTAGGTTTAAGATAAATTTTGTATCAATAAATAAAATCATATAATATCTAATAATTGCACATTCTCAATTCTCAATTAATGTCATACCCCGCTAAATGCGCTAAATCCTCCGTCAACGGGGATTAATGCACCGGTTACAAAACTTGCGGCATCGGAGCACAGAAATTGCACCGTTCCGTTAAGTTCTGCAATGTCGCCAAAGCGGCGCATTGGAGTTTTGGCAAGCACCTTTACGCTGCGTTCGGTAAGCGAGCCATCCGGATTTATCAGCACGGCGCGATTTTGGTCGCCAATGAAAAAGCCCGGTGCAATAGCATTAACGCGCACTTTGTCGCCAAATTTTAATGCCATTTCCGAAGCAAGCCATTGTGTAAAATTGGCAATCCCTGTTTTTGCCACCGAATATCCAGGCACTCGCGTAATTGCGCTGTATGCCGCCATCGACGAAACATTGACAATCGTACCGCTTTTTTGTTTCGCCATAATTTTCCCAAAAACAAGACAGGGATAGACCGTTCCGTTGAGGTTGAGGTTTGTAACTTTTTCCCAATCTTCAATTTTCATATCAAAAACCGGCTGCTCAGGCGCAAGAGTTGCACCCGGAAGATTTCCTCCTGCAATATTAAGCAAAATATCAATTTTCCCCCATTTTGCTACAATATCAAGGGCAACTTTTTCGAGCATCTCAATATCAAGTACATTTCCTATCAATCCGATTACCTCGCCTCCAATTTCTTTAAGTTCTGCAACACGGCTATCCAACTGCTCCTGACGAATATCAAGTAAAACCACCTTTGCGCCCTGTTCTACAAAATGTCTGGCTATGCTCCCGCCCAAAACACCGCCAGCACCCGTAATTACGGCAACTTTCTCTTTTATTGAAAATAATTCATTCATATTTTTTTATTTCTTAAAAACTAATAATTTTTGAGATTGCAAAAATACAAAATTTTATGAATTAAAAATATTTTATAATAATATAAAAAATCATTACTTTTGTCCGAACTATATACAACTGCCATTTAAATAATTTTTTTGATTTTAAAAAATTTGAAATAAAATGAATTTCAGCATTGAAGCGATTTTTAGCGTTTTTATTATTCTTTTTGCAATTATTGACATTTTGGGATCTTTGCCTATCATCTTGAATATCAGGCACAGAGGCGAAATAATTCATCCGATTCGTGCAACTTTGGTGTCGGTGGCTATTTTGCTTGCGTTTTTATTTGCGGGAAAATGGTTTTTGAATTTGTTCCACGTCAGCATCGAAAGTTTTGCCGTTGCCGGTTCGATTGTGATTTTCATTTACGCGCTCGAAATGATTTTGGATATTGAAATTATCCACAACAACGGTCCCAAAGGCGCATCTTCTATCGTTCCGTTGGCGTTTCCGCTGATTGCCGGACCGGCATCTTTTACGGCTTTGCTGTCGCTGCGGGCGAGTTATTCGGTCGAAAATATCATTGTCGGGCTGCTTTTGAATATGATTATCGTGTTTTTTGTGTTAAAATCGACCGATAAAATTGAGAAAAAACTCGGACGCGGAGTAATTTATATTTTTCGTAAGTTCTTCGGTGTCATTCTGTTAGCCGTTTCGGTGCAACTTTTCACTGCCAACCTCGGCAATTTAATCAGTTTTGTAAAATAACGCAGTCCCCATATTCTGTAAATTTTTGTGTAACAATTTCTGTAAGTGATTTTCTTACAGCAATTTGTATTGTACAATCTGTCTCAATTTTTTGGCTAATTATTCTTAAATTATAATATTTAATAATTTTCAAAATATTATTTAAAAATGAATATAGAAACTTTATAATTATTTGATTTTCAATAATTTGTTCAATAATTTTACCATTTTTCAAAGCATCGACAGTGGCGTTTTTGTATGCCAGCCGAAGTCCGCCCGTACCAAGCAAAACGCCGCCAAAATAGCGCACAACGATAATCAGCACATTTGTAAGATTTGCAGAATTTATTTGTCCCAAAATCGGTTGCCCTGCTGTACCCGACGGCTCGCCATCGTCATTTGTGCGAATTTCGGGATTTTCTGTTCCGATTTTAAAAGCAAAACAGACGTGCCGCGCATCATAAAATCGCTTGCGATATTCTTTGACCGTTTCTATCGCGGTTTTTGAATCGGCAATTGGCATCGCAAACGACAAAAATTTGCTGCCTTTGTCTTTGTAAATCCCTTCGCAAAGCGTTTTGAGTGTAAAAAAAGTGTCGGTCATCGAAAAAACTCTGCCATTTTTTGTAAAGCCAATGCTCTGTGGCTAATTTTATTTTTCTGATTTTCAGTAAGTTGAGCAAAACTTTGAGTGTATCCGTCCGGGATGAAAATCGGGTCGTAACCAAAGCCGGCAGCCCCGCGTGGCTCTGTGGCAATTTTTCCGGAAATTTTTCCTTCAAAAATATATTCTTTTTTATTAAAAATCAGCGCAATAACAGTGCGAAACTGTGCTTTTCTATTTTGTACGCCATCAAGCAGTTTCAATACTTTTTGAATATTTGCTGTCGGATTTTTATCCTCACCTGCAAAACGCGCCGAACGAACTCCCGGTGCACCGTCAAGTGCCTCAATTTCGAGTCCTGTGTCGTCTGAAAAACAATCCACACCGAATTTGTTATCAACAAAACGCGCTTTTAGCAGTGCATTTCCTTCAAGTGTTTCGGCTGTTTCGGAAATATCTTCAAAACAACCCAACTCGTTTAAACTCACGATTTTAAATTCGCTGCCCAAAATCGCCCGAACTTCGGTAAGTTTGTGTTCGTTATTTGTTGCAAAAACCAGTGTTTTCAATATATATATGAAATAATTTTTATTCACATTGCAAATAAAACTCGCAGTATCAAAAAAACTTTGTGTACTTTATGGTTGAAAATATTTTCCACAAAGCACACAAAGATGAATACAAGAAAATTTTAATTCTTTTAATATTTAAAAAAAATCGTAATTCGTAATTCGTCAATCGTAAATCCCTTTACATCGCCTTTTTCCTGTAACTTTCGTAACGCCATTTTGCGTTTTCTTCGGTTGCTTTGAAAAGTTCGGCGGCAAGTTCGGGAAATTGCTGTTGCAAGGACGAGAAACGTACTTCGCCTTTTAGAAAATCCTGAAATTTATCCCACTGCGGCTCTTTGGAATCGAGTTGGAAAGGATTTTTTCCTTCTGCCTCAAGGCGCGGGTCGTAACGCCACAGGTGCCAGTAGCCACATTCTACAGCGGCTTTTTCTTCTGCCTGCGATTTTCCCATTCCGGCGTGCAAACCGTGCGCAATACAGGGCGAATACGCAATAATTACCGAAGGTCCGTCGTAACTTTCTGCCTCGCGAATTGCTTTGAGCGTTTGCGCCTGATTGGCGTTCATTGCAATTTGAGCCACATAAACGTAGCCGTAGGTTGCAGCAATCATTCCCAAATCCTTTTTGCGAATACGTTTTCCGGCAGCGGCAAATTTTGCCACCGCACCTGTCGGGGTCGATTTTGACGATTGCCCGCCGGTATTGCTATAAACTTCGGTATCAACCACAAGAATATTCACATTTCTGCCCGATGCAATTACGTGGTCAAGCCCGCCGAAACCAATATCGTAAGCCCAGCCATCGCCGCCGATAATCCACTGCGAACGTTTTACAAAATAATGTTTCAGTTCAAACAATTCTTTGCAAAGCGTGCAGGCGGGGCAGGTGCAGGTATCCGAACCCGATGCAACCTGCTGTTTTGTAACTTCGAGATATTCATTTTTCGGGTCGTTGTCTTCCAAATATTTAATTACATCGTTTAATGTTTTGATATTCGGATTGTTCTTGCAGGTTGTTTCAACAAAATATTGAACCAATTCTTCATTTGTCATCACGCCCCATTGCAACGCCTCGGCATATTCGTCAGCGGCTTTTCTGCCGGCTGCGCCCGTGTCGTTCATATTGTCGAGCCACGCCTGCGCTGCGGTTTTTACTTTTTCGTGCGTCCATTCTATCGCCATCAACGCTTTGGTTTTCTCAACAACTCTTTCGCGGATTTTTTCGGTAGCAACCTGCATTCCGAAGCCATATTCTGCATTATCTTCAAATAAAGAATTTGCCCAGGCGGGACCTCTTCCCTGTTCGTTTTTTGTATAAGGTGTCGAAGGTGCAGAGCCGGAATAAATTGAGGTACAGCCGGTTGCGTTGGCAATCATTTGGCGGTCGCCAAAAAGTTGTGAAACAAGTTTGATATATGGCGTTTCGCCGCAACCTGAACAGGCACCCGAAAATTCAAACAGCGGCGTTGCAAACTGTGAATTTTTTACATTCGATTGAATATCAATTAAATGCTGCTTTGTTTTAATATTTTTAACGGAAAAATCCCAATTCTTTTGATTATCATATTGTGTCTCAATCGGCTGCATCGACAACGCTTTGCCATTTTTGTCGCCCGGACAAATATCAACGCAATTTTCGCAACCCATACAGTCCAAAACATCAACCTGAATGCGGAAATTCATTCCTGCCATCGCCTGCGGCACTTTCATTTCGAGCGTGTTGTAGTCGGCTGGCGCATTTTCTTTTTCATTTTTATCCAAAACAAAAGGACGGATTGCAGCGTGAGGACAAACGTATGCGCATTGATTACACTGAATGCAGTTTTCCATATTCCAAAGCGGCACGTGCGATGCCACGCCGCGTTTTTCGTAGGCGGTCGTTCCCTGTTCCCAAGTGCCGTCCTCGCGCCCCGTAAATGCCGAAACCGGCAAATCATCGCCTTTCTGAGCATTGACGGTATGAACAATTTTTTCTACAAATTCAGGAATATTTTTATCCGATTCTTTCTTTGAAATTTCAATATTTGCCCATTCGGCTGGCACTTCAACTTTCTGATAATCAGTACCTTTATCCACAGCCGCATAATTCTGTTTCACAATATCGTCGCCTTTTTTTCCATACGATTTATTAATCATATATTTCATTTGCTCAACAGCCAAATCGTAGTGAATTACATTTGTAATTTTGAAAAAAGCGGATTGCAAAATCGTGTTTGTACGGTTGCCAAGCCCAAGTTCTTCGGCAATTCCGGTGGCATTTATTATATAAAAATTAATATTATTTTTTGCCAAATATTTTTTCACATTATCGGGCAAATGTTTTTTTACCTCTTCGGCATTCCAAACGGTGTTCAAAAGGAAAGTTCCGCCTTTTTTCAAGCCCTTTGTAACGTCGTAGAGGCGCAAATATGCCTGAACGTGGCAAGCGACAAAGTCGGGCGTGTTCACAAGATAAGTCGAGCGGATTGGCTGGTCGCCAAAACGCAAATGCGAGCAGGTAAAGCCGCCCGATTTTTTAGAATCGTAAGCAAAATACGCCTGACAGTATTTGTCGGTATTGTCGCCAATGATTTTTATCGAATTTTTGTTTGCGCTCACGGTTCCGTCTGCGCCCAAACCATAAAATTTTGCTTCAAATGCGCCGCCTTCGAGTTCAAGTTCGGCTTTTTGCGGCAGCGAAGTGAAAGTTACATCGTCAACAATTCCTATTGTAAAGCGATTTTTTGGCGTTGGCAAAGATAAATTTTCGTAAACCGAAAGAATTTGCGCAGGCGTAGTATCTTTCGACGATAAACCGTAACGTCCGCCAACGATAATCGGCTGATTTTCTGCACTGTAAAAACAATCTTTTACATCTAAATATAAAGGTTCGCCTAACGAGCCGGGTTCTTTTGTGCGGTCGAGAACGGCAATGCGTTTTGCGGTTTTAGGAACAGCGGCAAGGAAATGTTTTGCCGAAAACGGACGATACAAATGCACCGCCACCAAACCGACTTTTTCGCCTTTTGCTGTCAGATAATCAACCGTTTCGCGGATTGCTTCGGTTACGCTGCCCATTGCAATTATCACTCTTTCAGCATCTTGCGCACCATAATAATCGAAAATTCCGTATTTTCTGCCCGTAAGAGCCGAAATTTTATTTATATAATTTTCAACCACATCAACAACGCGGTCGTAATAAACATTTGATGCCTCGCGTGCCTGAAAATAAATATCCGGATTTTGCGCCGTTCCGCGCGTAACGGGATTTTCAGGATTTAACGCTCTTTGACGAAATTCCGATAACGCTTTTTGGTCGATAAGCGGTGCAAGGTCTTCATTTTCAAGCATTTCTATTTTTTGAATTTCGTGCGAAGTGCGGAAGCCGTCAAAAAAATGCACAAACGGCACACGGCTTTTTATTGCCGACAAATGCGCCACAGCCGCCAAATCCATCACTTCCTGCACCGAGCCGGTTGCAAACAAAGCCGTACCCGTCTGGCGAACAGCCATAACGTCTTGATGGTCGCCAAAAATAGACAGTGCGTGCGATGCAACAGCGCGCGCCGAAACGTGAAAAACGCCCGGCAGCAATTCGCCAGCCACTTTATACATATTTGGAATCATCAGCAGCAGCCCTTGAGAAGCGGTAAAAGTAGTAGAAAGTGCGCCTGCCTGCAATGCGCCGTGCATTGCACCTGCTGCGCCGGCTTCACTCTGCATTTCGTCAACGCGAACAGTTTCGCCGAAAATATTTTTACGACCGCCAGCAGCCCATTCGTCAACAAATTCTGCCATCGTAGAAGAGGGCGTTATAGGATAAATTGATGCGGTTTCCGAAAACATATAGGCAATATGCGCCGCCGCCTGATTGCCATCACAAGTTAGGAATTTTTTCTTGGACATAATCTTTAAATTACCTTATTTTTTGATTAGTTCTAAAATATTTTTATTAAAAAATTTTTGATAAAAAATAACGGGCGCAAAGGTACGGTTTTTTATTAAAAGTTAAAAATATTTTTTTCAAAATAAATCTAAATTATTAAAAATATTTATATTTTCATAATAATCATTAAAATATTTTTTCTATTTAAAAGAATTATTGTACTTTTGTGGCATATTTACATAAGACACTATACTACTATTTACGATTTACGATTTACGATTTACGATTGACGATTTACGATTGACGAATTACGAATTAAAAAAATATTGGAAACTAAATCATTGGAATCTTGAAATTTGAAATCTTTAAATACAACGCGTATGATTGACATTAAAAATCTTAATTTTTCTTACCGCAAGCAGCATCCGCTGTTTGAGCGGTTTTCGCTTGAGGTGCAGCCGGGCAGCATTGTGGGTTTGCTCGGCAAAAACGGCGCAGGCAAAACCACTCTGCTCAATATTATTGCCGGACTGCTGGCGGCTCAAAAAGGCGAAGTGCGAGTGAATAATTTTATTCCTTCGCAACGAAAACCCGCATTTATTGCCGATGTGAGCGTGATTCCCGAAGAATTTTCGCTGCCGCACATTAAAATTCGGCAATTTGTCAGCGCGAGTGCGCCAATGTATCCGAATTTTGATTTGGAAAAATTGCGGACAATTTTAAGCGAATTTGAGTTGGACGAAAACGCTTCGCTCAACAAACTTTCGCACGGGCAGCGCAAAAAATTCCTGATTGCCTTTGCGCTGGCGAGTAACTGCAAACTGCTACTTTTCGACGAGCCGACCAACGGGCTGGACATTCCGTCTAAAAGTCAGTTTCGCAAAATCCTTGTGAGTTCGGTTTCGGACGAACAAATTGTGTTGATTTCCACCCATCAGGTTAAGGATATTAACACGATTATCGACCGAATTGTGATTATCGACAACGGCAAAACCATTTTTGCCGACGAAATTGAAAATATCAGTCGCTCGTTTGCTTTTCAAACCGTAGCCGACTTGCAATCTGCTCACGACGTGCTTTACAGCGAAAAATCGTTCGACGGCTATCACGTCATTTCGTCCAACAAAGACGGCGACGAAACAGATGTGGATTTGGAACTTTTCTTTAATTATCTGACAAACAAGAAGTTGGAAGATAGAAGTTAGAAGATAGAATTTTTTTAATTTTTAATTTTAATAAAAATGAATCAATTTTTTAATATAAAAAGATTTGGTCGGCTTTTGGCTTACGACCTGAAAATCAATTACAAACAGTATTTGATTGCCGCTGCAATATGTCTGATTGCGGTTTTTGTGGTTTCGTACGTAATAATTGACGATTACATTATCGAACACGGACAGGTAATTAATATGTATGCGCAATCGCTTATGATTTGTTTTGCGGGCTATGTTGTGTTTGCGGGCTTGTCGTTTCCTGCTTTTTCGAGTAAAAAAAGTACGATTTCGTATTTGATGCTGCCCGCCTCAACTTTTGAAAAATATACTGCCGAATTTATTATAAGAATAATTTTGGGCGGAATATTTTTTGTGTTAATATTTTGGATTTCAGCAAATTGCGCAGCAGAAGTGAAATGTTTTGCTTATAATTTGGAAAATCACACAAATTTATCTGCCAACCATTTTTCGCTTTCCAATTTAATAAATAATATTTTTTATATCAGAAGCCAATACAATGTATTTGAAGCACGAACCATTACAACCGAAGATTTATCGGTAAAAATGTTTTTTGTTACTTTGGTCGTTTTCGGTTTTTCGGTGCGACTGTTTTTCAAACGTTTTGGTTTGGTAAAAACCGCTGCCAGCGGCATCGCAATACTGTTGATTGTTTTTTATTCACTTTTCTATTTTGGAAACAGAGAATCATCAATGTTTCTTGTAACCAATTTTCAGGTAATGTTTTTCAATCGTTTTATTGCGATAATTTTGATAATTTTCTGCATAACTCTTTTATTAACAGGATATTATAAGTTAAAGGAGAAAAAAATATGAATGCCGAATTTAAAACACAAAAAGGAATTTTTCAGCAGATTGCCGATGCAATTTGCCGTCAAATTCTTGAAGGGAAATTGCCTGCAGGCGAGCGTATTCCGTCTGTGCGCGATTTGGCGGCGGAATATGAAGTGAATCGTAACACGGTTTTGCGCACGTATCAAATTCTTGCCGATGAGCAAATTATTGATAATCAGCGCGGTGTCGGATTTTTTGTTGCCCAAAACGCGACAGAAATTATTAAAAATAATCAACGCGCAGATTTTTTTGCGAATGATTTGCCCGAATTTATAGCAAAAGTTAAAAGGTTGAATCTCAACGAAAAGGACTTAACCGAATTGTTTAATATTTTAAAATAAAATAAAAATGAAAAAGAGTAATATTATCATTATCAGTTTTTTAGCGATTTTCATCGCTTCTATAATCTGGCTTTTTGTGTGGATGAAAAATCACTCATCGGAACAGGAAGATTTGAAAGGTAGTTTTTCGAGCGAACAGAAAATGCAATCATCCAATGTTTTATGCGTTACCGGCGGCAATTTGTACTGTTTTGTTGAGCAAAGCGATACTGCAAACAAGATTTTTCTTTCAAGTTCGGAAGAAAAATTAAAAATTGAAGATGTTGTTGCGCAGAGAGGCGACACGCTTTTTATTTTTGGGGAAAAAATTCCGAAAAATGTCAATCGCATAATAAATTGCTTTGTAACTGTTAGCACTAACAATAAAATTAAAAGTATTATTGTGAACCAAGAATTAAATCGGTTTGAAGTTGATTATCAAGCAATTGACACTGTAAGTTTTAATGTTTTTGCAAGTAATGGAAATAAAATTAATTTTAATAACAGAGGTTGCGGCAATGTAAATATTAATAATTTGAATGTCAGGGCGACAAACGGGTCAAATGTATTTTTCTATTCCTTAAATTGCACAAATTTAACGGCACTTGCCACCGAAAACTCACAAATAAGAATATTCGGCAAAGTAGAAAATTCCGAGACCAAAACTTCTGAAAACAGTACAGTCAGTTTTTCCAATGATTGACATCAGAATAATAACACAAAGGTTTTAATAATAAACGCAGATTTTTAAATACTTGAAAATCTGCGTTTTGTTATAAATATTATTTTTAAAAAAAGTAAACAGTCAATCGTAAAATTGCAAATTGTTTCATTCGTTCCAAAATTTACCTAATTTAAAAAGTAAATCGGTGTTAATATTTTCAAAATATGCCTTTGGTTCGCGGCGCAGAGCTGAATAATTGCGGCGAAACTCAAACAAACCGGGCTGGGATTTAAAAATTTTTGATTCGCGCTCAATGTCAAATGTTTTCAAATAAAAATAATCGGGTCGCATTCTTGTCAGTTTTTGCAAAGCATTTGGCTTCGGCAAATTTTCAACTTCCCACATATCTCTGTTCAAATGGAAAAATTTACTTACTTCGCGCACACAATGTTGAGTTGCACGTGCCTTTGCGTCAGCCGAATAACCGGCAATATGCGGCGTTGCAAGAGTTGCAATAGAAAGAAGATTTTTGTCAATTTCCGGTTCGTTTTCCCAACAGTCGATTACTAAATGACTTAATTTTCGTGTTTTAACATATAAAGTAAGTGCTTTTGTATCAATAATTTCGCCTCGTGCAGTATTGATAAGGATTGGTTTTCTTTTTAATTTGTCAAAAAAATCTTCGTCTGCCAAATGATATGTCTTATCAATTCCGTCCATTGTCAGAGGTGTATGAAACGTAATAATATCCGAATTTTTACAAATTTCGTCAAAAGACACAAAACCATCTTCCCCTTCTGCCCGCGCTCTTGGCGGGTCATTTAGTAAAACATTGAACCCCATTTGTTTAGCCAATTTTGCCACACGCGAGCCGACAGCCCCAACACCAACAATTCCGACTGTTTTTCCCTGTGGATTGTAGTGATTGTGAAGAATAAAATAACTTAACACAGAGGCAATATATTGCGTAACGGCGATTGCGTTGCAGGCGGGCGCATTAACCCACTTAATTCCTTTTTCCTCACAATATTGAGTGTCAATATGGTCAATTCCCGAAGTTGCAGAGGCAATAAAACGTACTTTTGTACCTTCGAGCAGTTCTTCGTTGCATTTTGTGCGAGTACGAATCACTAATGCAAATGCATTTCGCAGTGTTGCGTTTTTAATCATCTCACAAGGCAAATATTCAACCTGTTCGGCTCTGTCGAGCGAACCTTTTATAAACGGAATATTTGAGTCAATAACAATGTGCATATTTTTTATTTTTTTTAATGTTAAAAAATCTGTAATATTTTGATATTCCAAGATTTCAAGATTTCAAATTCCAAAATTTCAATATTTTTGTGTATTTATTAATCGTAAATCGTAATTCGTCAATCGTAAATGAAATTAATCATTAATCATTAACCATTATTTTAGTATCCTTTTTCCAAAAGCAAAGTCCTTGTCGGGCGGTCGCACACTTCCGACGGACCGAAATATTGAATCGGACCGGGATAAATGTAATTTGAATTTTCGTCTGCCCAGCCATCGCGATGTTTTGCTAAAAACAGAAACGGCTCGCCATCAAGTTTTACCAACGCTTTTTGAATAACAGGTTTCATCACACCGCTGCGGCGTTCCATATTCATCATCATTGTAATCGGTACGCCGCCTGCAATCCATTCTTCTGAGGGTGCAGTCAGATTTCTGACAGAAGCCATATAGCCGGTTTTGTTTTCCGAAATTAACAAAGCAGCCGTGTAACCAAGTGAATAACAGTAATTTGCATCAAAATTTGACGGAATTGCACAGCGACCTTCATAACCAAAAAAATGATTAATTGTCGCAAATTTTCCTTTATATTCGCCTTCAGCTTTAAGGTGTGCCAGCCGTTTCGCAACCATTTCTATCAACAGTTTTTCTGTTTCGATAAGCGAAACCTGAACATTTCCGTGCGGGTCGCGGTCGAGCGTGAGTTGGCGGGCGATGCCTTTTGGCAAATCGCGATATAACTGAGAACTTTCTACCGTGAGCATTCCTTTTACGTACTGCCGTTTTTCATCGTCGGTTTGCAATGAGTTAAAATCCTCATTTTCAACAAGTAAATCATTAAGTTCGGCAATCAATTTTTTCATAGCCGGAATAAATTCAATCAGCCCTTCGGGGATAAGAATTGTACCAAAATTCAACCCAAAATTTGCACGATTAACAATAACTTTTACAATATCCTCAACCACATCGCTCAGTTTCTGGTTTTTTGCCTCAACTTCTTCGGAAATAATACAAATATTCGGCTGACTTTGCAGCGCACATTCCAAAGTGATATGCGATGCGCTACGCCCCATCAGACGAATGAAATGCCAGTATTTTTTTGCCGACGAGGCATCGCGTTGAATATTTCCGATTAACTCGGCATAAACCTTGCAGGCGGTATCAAAACCGAATGAGGTCTCAATCATTTCGTTTTTCAGGTCGCCGTCAATGGTTTTCGGGCAGCCAATAACCTGAATATCAATATTTTTTTGCAAATAATATTCAGCCAAAACGCAGGCATTTGTATTCGAGTCATCGCCGCCGATAATTACTATTGCGTTGATATTAAGTTCTTTACAAACTGTTGCCCCTGATTCGAACTGCCATTCTTCTTCCAGTTTTGTACGCCCCGAGCCAATAATATCAAAGCCGCCCGTATTGCGATAATCAAGCACAATCTGTTCGGTTAGTTCAATGTATTTATGTTCCACAAGTCCGTTAGGACCGCCCAGAAAGCCGTAAAGTTTATTTTGCGGATTAAGTTTTTTCAAGCCATCGAAAATTCCCGCAATCACATTGTGTCCGCCGGGTGCCTGTCCGCCGGAAAGTATAACGCCCACATTTTTAACAGGATACGACTTCTGCTCGCCTTTTTCAAAGGTAATAATGGGCATTCCGTAGGTATTGGGGAAAAGTTTCTTAATTTCGTCAATGTTGGCGGCGGCGTGCGTTGGCGCACCTTCTTTCAATACAACATTGCTTTTGAGCGAATCCGGCAATTTCGGCAAATACTTTGCACGCGCCATTTGCAGCGGACTTTTTGTCATTGGTTCCATTAATATCTATTTTTTTAAAATTTAATCTTTTTTTACCTTATTTTGTGTGCAAAAATATTAAATATAACATTGTACTAAAAATAATTTAAGATATTTTATGATAAATTACCGTTTATTAAAATTAAATTTTTCTAATTTAAAAAATTGCGATGCCTTGTTTGTAGGATATTTTTCCGTATCTTTGCAAAAAAAAAATATTAAAATTTTTTCCCTCACAACCGGCATTAATAAAACAAAAAAACAAGATAAACGTAGAAATTATATTTTAAATAAATGTCTGTTTTAAAGTTGAAAATTTATTTTAAAAAATTATTTTAAAAAAAAGAATAAAAAAATTTGGCAGTTTAAAAAAATTGCAGTACTTTTGCAGTCCGTTTGAAAAAACTGTATCAAACGGTTTTTTTAACAATATAATTCTTTGAAAATCAAGCGTTTTGCCTCTTTAGCTCAGATGGCCAGAGCACGTGATTTGTAATCTCGGGGTCGTTGGTTCGAATCCGACAAGAGGCTCTTTTTTGAATGAAGAATGAAAAATTAAGAATGTAGAATTGATTTTTCAAAAAAATAATTCTTAATTCATCATTCTTAATTCTAAATTAAAATGAATCGGGTAGTTTCCAGAGTGGCCAAATGGGGCTGACTGTAACTCAGCTGTCTGTCGACTTCGGTGGTTCGAATCCATCACTACCCACAAAACAATTTGTTAATAAGCCAATATGCTAATGTGCCAATTAGATGAGGTTTGCCAAAATTGGCATATTAGCAAATTGAAAAATTGGCACATTGAAATTGCGGAAGTAGCTCAGTTGATAGAGCATTAGCCTTCCAAGCTGAGGGTCGCGGGTTTGAGCCCCGTCTTCCGCTCACAGCGTGAAAATTAAAGTTGCAGGGGCAACTCTCCTGCAACTTGTCGCAGTGAAAATCGCTGTTGTAGCTCAGGGGTAGAGCACTTCCTTGGTAAGGAAGAGGTCGCGGGTTCAATTCCCTTCAACAGCTCAAATGAATTTTTTAATAAAAAACAAAAAAATAAGTACAAAAAATAATCTTTTATTATCTTTTAAGTTATGGCAAAAGAAAAATTTGACAGGTCGAAACCGCACGTAAATGTTGGTACTATTGGGCACGTTGACCACGGTAAGACGACCTTAACCGCTGCAATTACGCAAGTACTTGCTAAAAAAGGACTTTCAGAAATCCGTTCTTTTGATTCTATCGACAATGCGCCCGAAGAAAAAGAACGCGGTATTACTATCAACACTTCACACGTTGAGTATCAGACGGCTAACCGCCATTATGCACACGTAGATTGTCCGGGACACGCCGACTATGTTAAAAATATGGTAACCGGTGCCGCTCAAATGGACGGTGCTATTATCGTAGTTGCCGCAACAGACGGACCGATGCCACAAACACGCGAACATATTTTGTTGGCTCGTCAGGTTAACGTTCCGCGTCTTGTTGTGTTTATGAATAAATGCGACAGCGTTGACGACCCCGAAATGCTTGACTTGGTAGAAATGGAAATGCGCGAACTTCTTTCGTTTTACGATTTTGACGGCGACAACACGCCTGTTATTCGCGGTTCTGCACTTGGTGCGCTCAACGGCGTTGCTGAATGGGAAGAAAAAGTTATGGAATTGATGGATGCCGTTGATACGTGGATTGAACTTCCTGTACGCGCGGTTGATAAACCGTTCCTGATGCCGGTAGAAGACGTTTTTTCTATCACAGGTCGTGGAACTGTTGCAACAGGTCGTATCGAAACAGGTATCATCAAAACGGGCGAGGCAGTTTCTATTATCGGTCTTGGTGCTGAAAAATTGAACTCTGTTGTTACCGGCGTTGAAATGTTCCGTAAGATTCTTGACGAAGGTCAGGCAGGCGATAACGTTGGTTTGCTTCTTCGCGGAATTGACAAAGATGAAATCAAGCGCGGTATGGTTATCACGCATCCGGGTAAAGTAACGCCTCATTCAAAATTCAAAGCAACAGTTTATATTTTGAAAAAAGAAGAAGGCGGACGTCATACTCCGTTCCATAATAAATATCGTCCTCAATTCTATATTCGTACTTTGGACGTTACGGGCGAAATTACTTTGCCGGAAGGAACAGAAATGGTAATGCCGGGCGATAACCTCGAAATTATTGTGCAGTTGATTTATCCTGTTGCCTGCTCTGCCGGTCTGCGTTTCGCTATCCGTGAAGGCGGTCGTACAGTTGGTTCGGGTCAAATCACAGAACTGCTCGACTAAGAAATTAAGAATGAAGAATGAAGAATAAAGAATTTAGAAAATGGATTAATTCCATAATTCTAAGTTCTTCATTCTAAATTCTAATTGAAAAACACGGGTGTAGCTCAGTTGGTAGAGCGACGGTCTCCAAAACCGTAGGTCGTGAGTTCGAGCCTTACCTCCCGTGCAAAATATATTTAATCAATAAAAAATATATGAAAGTTATTAACTATATCAAAGAGTCGTACAACGAATTATTCCATAAAGTATCCTGGCCTTCCCTTTCGGAATTGACCAACAGCGCGGTGGTGGTGCTGATTGCTTCCATCTTCATTGCCATTATTGTGTGGATTGTGGATAAGTCGTTTGAAACTATCATGAAATTTATCTACGGTTTATTTGCTAATTAATTTTTTCAAAAAAAAGGGAAAAGGAAATGACAGAGACAAACGAAATGAAATGGTACGTCCTGCGTGCTATAAGTGGAAAAGAAAATAAGGTGAAAGAATACATCGAACTTGATGTAAAAAACAATCGCCTTGAACGCTTTGTGTCACAGGTACTTATTCCTACTGAAAAGGTTTTTCAAATACGCGGCGGCAAAAAAATTACCAAAGAGCGTAATTGTATGCCGGGATACGTTTTGGTAGAGGCAAATCTCAATAAAGAAATTCAACATCGTCTGCGGTGGACACCCAATGTGTTAGGATTTTTGAGCGAATCGAGCGGCGTTCCTTCGCCGGTCAGACCGTCAGAAGTAAATCGCATTTTAGGGCAGGTTGACCAAATGCAGGAAAATGACGAAGAAATACTGATTCCGTATCACGTAGGTGAAATGGTAAAAGTTATTTTCGGACCGTTTTCGGGCTTTTCAGGCACGATTGAAGAGGTAAATAATGAGAAGAAAAAACTCAAAGTTATGGTTATGATATTCGGTCGGAAAAATCCGATTGAATTGAGTTTCACGCAAGTGGAAAAAGAATGATTTTTCGGTGTTTGTTACGCCCGAAATTTAATTCTTTAAAATTTTTTAATTAAAAAATCGAAGAAAGTTTATGGCAAAAGAAGTTGCTGGCTTTATTAAATTACAGATTAAAGGTGGTGCGGCAAATCCATCACCGCCCGTAGGACCCGCTTTGGGCTCTAAGGGTATCAATATTATGGAATTTTGCAAGCAGTTTAATGCCCGAACACAAGACAAGGCAGGTAAAGTTTTACCTGTTGTCATCACTTATTATGCAGACAAATCGTTTGATTTTATAGTAAAAACGCCACCTGTGGCAATTCAACTTTTGGAACTGACAAAGGCAAAAGGCGGCTCGGCTGAGCCAAACCGCAAAAAAGTTGCCTCAGTAACTTGGGAACAGGTGCAAACAATTGCTAATGATAAAATGACCGATTTGAACTGTTTTGAAGTCGCAGCGGCTATGAAAATGGTAGCCGGAACGGCGCGCAGTATGGGTATCACGGTAAAAGGTGATTTTCCGAGTTAATAATTTTTTATAAATCAATTTTAAGAAAATGAGTAAATTGACAAAAAATCAAAAATTGGCTTTAACAAAAATTGAACCCGGAAAAATCTATACACTCAAAGAAGCAGCAACTTTGGTCAAAGAAATTACGACCACAAAATTTGATGCTTCGGTTGATATTGATGTGCGTCTGGGTGTCGACCCCCGTAAAGCAAACCAGATGGTGCGCGGCGTTGTGTCGCTGCCAAACGGAACGGGCAAACAGATAAGGGTTCTCGCATTATGTAATCCCGACCAGGAAGCCGCTGCAAAAGAAGCAGGTGCCGATCACGTTGGGTTAGACGATTATATTGAAAAAATAAAGGGCGGTTGGACTGATATTGACGTTATCATTACTCAACCTGCAATAATGGGAAAATTAGGTGCTTTGGGGCGCGTTCTCGGTCCTCGCGGACTGATGCCGAACCCAAAAAGCGGTACGGTTACGCAAGATATTGCAAAAGCGGTAAAAGAAGTAAAACAGGGCAAAATCGACTTTAAAGTTGATAAAGCAGGTATTGTGCATACTTCTATTGGTAAAGTTTCTTTTCCTGAGGAAAAAATTATTGAAAATGCCAAAGAATTTATCGCAACAATCATCAAACTCAAACCGACAGCCGCAAAAGGCACTTATATCAAAAGTATTTATCTCTCAAGCACGATGAGCGCAGGTCTGAAAGTTGACCCAAAGTCGGTTGAGGATTAATTTAATAAAAGTATGAAAAAAGAAGATAAAGGAATAATAATTAATCAGTTAGGAAATTCTTTACAGGAATATTCGCACTTTTATTTGGCAGACATTGGCGGGCTGAACGCATCGCAAACAAGCGATTTGCGCCGCGAATGTTTCAAAAAAGAGATAAAACTTTTGGTTGTAAAGAATACATTGCTCCGCAAGGCGTTTGAGGCGGCACAAACCGATTACAGCGAACTTTTCGACACTTTAAAAGGTGAAACATCGCTTATGCTTACAAATACGGGAAATGCTCCTGCTAAACTTATCCAAGAGTTTAGCAAAAAGAACAAAAAACCTGTTTTGAAAGCCGCTTATGTTGAAGAAAGTTTCTATATCGGCGAAAATCAACTTGAAACCCTTGCCAATATCAAGAGCAAAAATGAACTTATCGGCGATATTATTGCATTGTTGCAATCGCCTGCTAAAAATGTTATTTCAGCCCTTCAATCGGGTGGAAATACACTTCACGGGGTGCTCAAAACTCTCGGTGAAAGATAATTATCATTTAATAATAAATTTAATAATAAAAAAATAAAAATAAAATGGCAGATTTGAAATCTTTTGCAGAACAATTGGTTAATTTAACCGTAAAAGAAGTAAATGAGTTAGCGCAAATTTTAAAAGACGACTATGGCATTGAACCGGCAGCCGCAGCAGTAGCGGTGGCAGCAGGTCCTGCGGCAGGTGCGGCAGAAGCGCCGGCAGAAAAAACATCGTTCGACGTGCTTCTCAAGGCGGCAGGTGCTCAAAAACTTGCAGTTGTAAAATTGGTTAAAGAACAGACCGGTCTTGGACTTAAAGAAGCCAAAGATCTCGTTGATGCAGCACCTTCGGTAATTAAAGAAGGCGTAGCAAAAGACGAAGCCGAAGCCCTCAAAAAAGTGCTTGAAGAAGGCGGGGCAGAAGTTGAACTCAAATAAAAACACCTGATTATCAGGTATTTGGTTTAGTGTCCTGCAATCAAAGCGGACGCTAAACCTTTTTGCGTATTAAAAATAATAAGGTTCGATTGAACATAACATTTTAAAAACATTTCATTTAAGAATGTCTTCAAACAACAGTAATAATCAACGAATCAGTTTTGCCGCTATCAAAAATCGGATGGATTACCCCGACTTTTTGGAAGTGCAGTTAAAAGCGTTCCACGAGTTTTTCCGAATGGATACCTCGCCAGAAGAACGAAAAAAAGAAGGTCTTTATCAGGTATTTCAGGAAAATTTCCCGATTTCCGATTCGCGCGGCAATTTTATTCTCGAAATTTTAGATTATAATATTGACCCGCCGCGTTATTCGATTGTGGAATGCCTGGAACGCGGACTGACCTATGCAGTACCTTTGAAAGCAAAACTAAAACTGTACTGCACCGACGAAGATCACGAAGATTTCGATACCGTAATTCAGGACGTTTATCTTGGCTCAATTCCTTATATGACGCCGAGAGGAACATTCATTATCAACGGTGCCGAGCGCGTTATCGTGTCGCAGTTGCATCGCTCGCCCGGCGTGTTTTTCGGGCAAAGTATGCACGCAAATGGTATTAAACTTTATTCGGCGCGAATAATTCCTTTCCGCGGCTCGTGGATGGAATTTGCTACCGATATTAGCAATGTGATGTATGCCTACATCGACAGAAAAAAGAAATTGCCGGTTACAACACTGTTGCGGGCGATTGGGTATGAGAGTGATAAGGACATACTCGAAATTTTTGATTTGGCAGAAGAGGTAAAAGTCAATAAATCGAATCTAAAAAAATATATTGGCAAAACACTTGCTGCACGTGTATTAAAATCGTGGAACGAGGATTTTGTCGATGAAGATACGGGCGAAGTAGTTACCATTGAACGAAATGAGGTAATTATCGACCGCGAAACCGTGCTTGAAAACAAACACATTGACGATATTGTAGAAAGCGGCGCACAAAATATTTTAATTCATAAAGAAGACATAAATCAGGACGATTACGCCATCATTTACAATACTTTACAGAAAGACCCATCAAATTCGGAAAAAGAGGCGGTTCTCTATATTTATCGCCAACTTCGCAATGCAGAGCCAGCCGACGATTCGGCGGCGCGCGAGGTTATTACAAACCTTTTCTTTTCCGAAAAACGTTATGATTTGGGCGAAGTAGGGCGTTATCGCATCAATAAAAAACTCAATCTGACGACCTCAATGGACGTTAAGGTGCTTACAAAAGAGGATATTATTGAAATTATTAAATATCTTATACAATTAATAAATTCAAAAGCGATTGTAGATGATATTGACCATTTGAGTAACCGCCGTGTGCGCACTGTTGGCGAACAACTTTACAATCAATTTGGCGTGGGACTTGCGCGTATGTCGCGTACAATCCGCGAACGTATGAATGTCCGTGATAATGAGGTATTTACGCCGATTGATTTGATAAATGCAAAAAGTTTGTCATCGGTTATAAATTCATTTTTTGGAACAAATGCGCTGTCGCAATTTATGGACCAGCAAAATCCGCTTGCCGAAATTACGCACAAACGCCGTCTTTCGGCTCTCGGACCCGGCGGTCTGAGCCGCGAACGTGCAGGATTTGAGGTGCGAGACGTGCATTATACGCATTACGGACGGCTTTGTCCGATTGAAACGCCCGAAGGACCAAACATTGGGCTGATTTCTTCGCTTTGTATTTATGCTAAAATAAATGAATTGGGATTTATCGAAACCCCTTACCGAAAAGTTAAGGAAGGAACTGTTGATATTTCCTCAAAAGGAATAGAATATTTTACGGCAGAAGAAGAAGAGGCACTTGCTGTGGCTCAAGGGAATGCGCCTTTGGACGAAAACGGAAAATTTATCCGTACAAAAGTTAAATCGCGCCGTGAGGCAGATTTTCCAGTTGTAAATCCGGAAGAAGTTGATTTAATGGACGTTGCGCCTTCGCAAATTGCATCAATCGCCGCTGCGCTGATTCCGTTTTTGGAACACGACGACGCAAACCGCGCTCTTATGGGTTCAAATATGATGCGTCAGGCAGTTCCGTTGCTGCGTTCAGAAGCCCCGATTGTTGGTACGGGAATTGAAAGACAGTTGATTAACGATTCACGCACGCAACTTATGGCAGAAAGTGCCGGCGAAGTTGAATATGTTGATGCAACGACAATTCGCATTAAATACGACCGCACCGAAATGGAAGATTTTGTAAGTTTTGAGTCGGCTGTAAAAGAATACAAATTGCCCAAATATCAAAAAACAAATCAGAATACTTCAATCGACCTTCGTCCGCTTGTTCGTAAAGGCGACCGCGTTGTAAAAGACCAGATTCTGACAGACGGATTTGCCACCGCAAACGGCGAACTTGCACTCGGCAGAAATCTAAAAGTTGCGTTTATGCCTTGGAAAGGTTATAATTTTGAAGATGCGATAGTTATCAGCGAGCGTGTTGTGCGCGATGATATTTTCACTTCTGTTCACGTTGTTGAGCAACTGCTCGAAGTGCGCGAAACCAAACGCGGCGTTGAAGAATTTACCGCCGATATTCCGAATGTGAGCGAAGAAGCAACCCGCAACCTTGACGAAATGGGAATTATTCGCATTGGTGCGAGCGTTGAGCCGGGCGATATTATTATTGGAAAAATTACCCCAAAAGGCGAGTCCGACCCGTCGCCCGAAGAAAAATTGCTGCGCGCCATTTTTGGCGACAAAGCAGGGGACGTAAAAGATGCCTCTTTGAAAGCATCGCCGTCGCTTTCGGGAACGGTAATTGGCAAAAATATTTATTCCAAAGCAATGAAAGACCGCAAAGCAAAACTTGCCGATAAAGCCGTTTTGCCGCATTTGGAAGAAGAATTTGAGGAAGAAGTTGCAAAACTGAAAGAAATTTTAGTAGAAAAACTTTTAACTTTAACCGAAAAGAAAGTTGCAAATAGCGTGAAAGATTTTGTCGGTACGGAATTAATTTCAAAAGGAAGTAAATTTACAATTGAGCGTTTGCGTGAAATTGACTACAATACTGTTCTTTTGTCGAAATGGACGACCGACTCGCATTGTAACACTTTGGTTAAACAGTTGATTTTAAATTATTTAAAGAAATATAAAGAATATGATGCCATTCTCAAACGCAAGAAATTCAATATTACCATTGGCGACGAACTTCCAAACGGTATTGTTCAAATGGCAAAAGTTTATATTGCTAAAAAACGTAAAATCCGCGTTGGCGACAAAATGGCAGGGCGGCACGGAAACAAAGGTATCGTTTCGCGTATTGTGCGCGAAGAAGATATGCCGTTCCTCGAAGATGGAACGCCGGTTGATATTGTGCTGAATCCGCTTGGCGTGCCTTCGCGTATGAATTTGGGACAGATTTTTGAAACCGTTCTCGGATGGGCAGGAAAGGAACTTGACGTAAAATTTGCAACGCCGATTTTTGACGGGGCAACGCTCGACGACCTCAACGAATGGACAGATAAAGCAGGTATTCCGCGTTACGGAAAAACTTATCTTTACGACGGCGGCACAGGCGACCGTTTCGACCAACCGGCTACTGTTGGCGTAATTTATATGCTAAAACTCGGTCATATGGTTGAAGATAAAATGCACTCACGTTCTATCGGTCCGTATTCGCTTATTACTCAGCAGCCATTGGGCGGAAAGGCGCAGTTTGGCGGGCAGCGTTTCGGCGAAATGGAAGTTTGGGCGCTCGAAGCATTCGGCGCAGCAAATATTTTGCAGGAAATCTTAACGGTAAAATCCGACGATGTAACAGGTCGTGCGCGTACTTACGAGGCGATAGTCAAAGGCGACAATATGCCAAAAGCAGGTATTCCTGAGTCGCTCAACGTACTTCTGCACGAACTCAAAGGTTTGGCATTATCAATAAATTTAGAATGAAGAATGATGAGTGAAGAATTTTAATTTTTTAAAAATTTTATCAAATAATAAATTCAATTCATTCTTAATTCTTAATTCTTAATTCTTAATTTTAAAAGAAAAATGGCATATAAAATCGAAAATAAAACAAGGGGGAATGATTTTAAAACAATATCTATCGGGCTGGCTTCGCCCGAAGAAATTTTAAAACTTTCCAAAGGCGAGGTGCTAAAACCCGAAACTATTAACTATCGCTCGTACAAGCCCGAACGCGATGGCTTGTTCTGCGAACGTATTTTCGGACCAACGCGCGATTACGAATGTAACTGCGGAAAGTACAAACGCATTCGCTACAAAGGCGTTGTTTGCGACCGTTGCGGCGTGGAAGTTACCGAAAAGAAAGTGCGCCGCGAACGCACCGGACACATTCATTTGGTTGTCCCTGTGGCGCATATCTGGTATTTCCGCTCGTTGCCAAACAAAATCGGTTATCTTTTGGGAATGCCTACCAAAAAACTTGATGCAATTATTTATTATGAAAAATATGTGATTATTCAGGCGGGGATTCTCGAAAACGGCGATAATATTACCAAAGGCGAACTTCTTAACGAAGACGAATATTTACAGATTTTAGAAACATTGCCGCGCGAAAATCAACTTTACGACGACAACGACCCGAATAAATTTATTGCAAAAATGGGCGCAGAGGCAATCTACGACCTGCTTGCGCGTTTGGATTTGGACGAACTGTCCTACACACTTCGCGACAAGGCGAGCAACGACACTTCGCAGCAGCGCAAAACTGAGGCGTTGAAACGTTTGCAAATCGTTGAGGCGTTTCGTGCTGCCCGCCACCGCAATCGTCCCGAATGGATGGTGCTAAAAATTATTCCGGTAATTCCGCCCGATTTGCGCCCGTTAGTGCCGCTCGATGGCGGTCGGTTCGCTACTTCGGACTTGAACGACCTTTATCGCCGCGTGATTATCCGCAATAACCGTCTCAAACGTTTGATTGAAATCAAAGCGCCGGAAGTTATTTTGCGTAACGAAAAGCGTATGCTGCAAGAGGCGGTGGATTCTTTGCTTGATAATTCAAGAAAATCGTCGGCTGTAAAAACCGACTCGAACCGTCCGTTGAAATCACTTTCCGATAGTTTGAAAGGAAAACAGGGACGTTTCCGTCAGAATTTGCTCGGAAAGCGCGTCGATTATTCGGCTCGTTCGGTAATTGTGGTCGGACCGGAATTGAAAATGCACGAATGCGGTATTCCAAAAGAAATGGCTGCCGAACTTTATAAACCGTTTGTAATCAGAAAGTTAATTGAGCGCGGAATTGTAAAAACCGTTAAATCGGCAAAGAAAGTTATTGACCGCAAAGACCCCGTTATTTGGGATATTTTAGAATATGTAATGAAAGGACACCCTGTGCTGCTCAATCGTGCGCCGACTTTGCACCGACTTGGCATTCAGGCGTTTCAACCAAAAATGATTGAAGGAAAGGCAATTCAACTGCACCCGCTATCGTGTACGGCATTCAATGCCGACTTTGATGGCGACCAAATGGCTGTACATTTGCCGCTCGGCAATGCAGCGATTTTGGAAGCGCAAATGTTGATGCTTGCCTCGCACAATATTTTAAATCCTGCAAACGGTGCGCCGATTACTGTTCCGTCTCAGGATATGGTTTTGGGACTTTATTATATTACAAAACCACGTCCGGGCGCAAAAGGCGAAGGGCTGGTTTTCTATTCGCCCGAAGAGGCGGAAATTGCTTACAACGAAAAACAGGTTGATTTGCACGCACTTGTAAAAGTTCGCACACGCGATATTGATGAAAATAAAAAATTAGTTACAAAAATTATTGAAACCACAATCGGCAGAATTATTTTCAATAAAACCGTTCCTGCCGAAATGGGATTTATTAATGAATTATTATCAAAAAAATCGCTGCGTGATATTATTGGAAATGTGATTGAAACCTGCGGTGTGGCTCGTACAGCGCAATTTCTTGACGATATTAAAGATTTGGGATACACAATGGCGTTCAAAGGCGGACTTTCGTTCAATCTTGGCGACGTTATTATTCCAAAAGAAAAAGAAGATTTGGTAAAAGAAGGAAATGACGAAGTTGATGAAATTTTGAATAACTATAATATGGGTTTCATCACGTTCAACGAGCGTTATAACCAAATTATTGACACTTGGACACACGTAAATTCAAAATTGTCAAATATTTTGATGAAGCAGTTGTCCGAAGATAATCAGGGCTTTAATTCTGTTTATATGATGTTGGATTCGGGTGCGCGTGGCTCAAAAGAGCAAATCCGACAACTTTCGGGTATGCGCGGACTGATGGCGAAACCGCAAAAGTCGGGTGCAGAAGGCGGACAAATTATTGAAAATCCTATTTTATCAAATTTTAAAGAAGGACTTTCGGTGTTGGAATATTTTATTTCAACTCACGGTGCGCGTAAGGGCTTGGCTGATACCGCTTTGAAAACTGCCGATGCCGGCTATTTGACCCGCCGTCTTGTCGATGTTTCGCACGATGTTATTATTCGCGAAGAGGACTGTGGAACTTTGCGCGGACTTGTGGCAACGGAAATTAAGAATAACGAAGATGTTGTGGCATCGCTTTACGACAGAATTTTAGGACGAGTGTCCGTTCACGATGTTTATCATCCGCTCACGGGCGAATTAATTGTATCTTCGGGCGAAGAAATCAAAGAGGCAAGTGCCAAAATAATTCAGGAATCGCCAATCGAAAATGTTGAAATCCGTTCGGTTCTTACCTGCGAATCCAAGCACGGCGTTTGCGCCAAATGCTACGGACGTAACCTCGCAACAGGCAAAATGGTTGTAATGGGCGAAGCCGTTGGGGTTATCGCTGCGCAGTCAATCGGCGAACCGGGAACTCAATTAACATTGCGTACTTTCCACGTCGGCGGTGTGGCATCAAACGTTGGTGCCGAATCCAAAATCGTTTTAAGATACGACGGACGTATGGAATTTGACGAATTACGCACTGTTGATGCCAAAGACGACGACGGAAAAGAATATAAAGTTGTCGTTAGCCGATTGACCGAAATGCGCCTTATTGATATTAATACGGGCATTGCGCTTACAACTCAAAACGTTCCTTACGGCTCAAAACTTTATGTTAATAATGGCGATATGGGGAAAAAGGGCTTGCTCGTTTGCGAATGGGACCCGTTCAACGCTGTTATTATTGCCGAAGGCGAAGGAACAATAAAGTTTGAAGATGTTGTTGAAAATCAAACATTTAAAACCGAAATTGACGATGCAACTGGATTAAAGGAAAAAATTATTTCCGAATCAAAAGACCGCACAAAGATACCTTCGGCGCATATTATTTCCAAAAATGGCGATATTATAAAAACATATAACTTGCCCGTTGGTGCGCACCTTGTACTCAACGACGGCGACAAAATCAAAGTCGGGCAAATGCTGGTAAAAATTCCGCGTGCTGTTGGAAAAGCGGGCGATATTACCGGCGGTCTGCCGCGTGTTACCGAACTTTTTGAGGCGCGAAACCCGTCAAATCCTGCTGTGGTTGCCGAAATTGACGGCGAAATTAATTTTGGTAAAATAAAACGCGGTAACCGCGAACTGACCGTTACATCAAAACTCGGTGCTGTTAAAAAATATATGATTCCTTTGTCAAAGCAAATTCTTGTTCAGGAAAACGACTTTGTACGTGCGGGAACGCCGCTTTCGGACGGCGCAATTACGCCTGCCGACATTTTGGCTATTAAAGGTCCAACTGCCGTTCAGGATTATATTGTAAACGAGGTGCAAGACGTTTATCGTTTGCAGGGCGTGAAAATCAACGACAAGCATTTTGAGGTTATTGTACGTCAAATGATGAACCGCGTTGAGATTGAAGACCCGGGCGACACACGTTTTCTGGAAAGGCAAGTTGTTGGCAAACACGATTTTATGGAAGAAAACGACCGTATCTGGGGCAAAAAAGTTGTTACCGATTCGGGCAGTTCCGAAAATCTGAAAGTTGGACAAATCGTTGCGCCGCGCCGCCTGAGAGACGAAAATTCGATGCTCAAACGCCGCGACCGCAAGCCCGTGCAAACGCGCGATGCCGTACCTGCTACTTCAAATCAGATTTTGCAGGGGATTACTCGCGCTGCGCTGCAGACAGACAGTTTTATGTCCGCCGCATCGTTCCAAGAAACTACAAAAGTGCTTAACGATGCCGCTGTAAATGCCAAAGTTGACCGACTTGAAGGAATGAAAGAAAACGTTATTTGCGGACATTTAATCCCCGCAGGCACGGGACAGCGCAGTTTTGATAAACTCATCGTTTATTCGATTGACGACTACGAAAAGCGTCTGAATATGAAGCAAAACCTTGTAAGTAACGATGGCGAAGAAGTTGATGAGAATTAGTTTTTGAGTTTTATTATTAAAAAAAAGATAATCAAAAGATTATGCAGACAACCTCACTTTTTCAAAGTGAGGTTGTTTTTTACTTATTATTTTTAAAAAAGATTTATTTGTTATCCAACTGTCCGAAAACTGTTTGTAACAAAGTTGTAACACGTGCCTGCGGATTGGTACGAATTGAATTTTCTTCGTCTGCAATTTTTACAAAAAGTGCATCTAACGCCTTCTGAGTTACATACTGTTCAAGATTTACATTGACCGGTTTCATTCCTGCAATCACACCAACCGGCGTATCAGCAACCGTGTTGTAAGCACTTGTAAGCGCATTCCACGCCTGCGAAGTCGATGTGTTCCCAATCAGTTTTTTCCCGAGCGAATTGTTAACTTTTGGTACAAAAGCAGCAGTTAATTGACTGTATGTCTTACTTTTAAGGTAATTTGTGGCTGCCGATTTTCCGCCAAACAGAATTTGCGCGCCATCGGCAATCGACATACTTGTAATTGCACTCGTAAAAATCGGCGTGGCTGACTGAACTGCATCGGAAGCCGCCGCATTTAGCGATTTTACAGCATTATTTACGAGGTCTTGCCCGCCGGGAATCAATTTTATATTTTCCACAATACTTTGCGCCTCTGGCGGAAGCAAAATTTTCAAAGCGGCATTGCCGAAAAATCCGTCAGTTTTACCCAAAGTGGCAACTGCGCTGTTGATACCCATATTAAGTGCGCTTTTAAGCCCCGAAACGTTCTGTTCGTTGGTTACAGAGCCGCCGGTAAGCAAACCCGTTCCTACTGTGCTTGCAACTTGTACTAATTCTGCACACGAAAAAAATGCGAATACAAAAATCAAAGAAAAAAAGTATTTTTTCATCATCTTAATATTTTTTTATTATTTTAAAAATTTTCCGCTTTTCAGCGGCAAAAAATGTGCCTGATTTATTTTATCAAAAAAATTATTTACATTAACTTTCAAATTCTTCGGACGTCCCACGCAATTTTCCAATAATGCGGCGGTTTCGGAATTTGCAGTTTTAACTTTGATTTCTAAATCTTTGTAAATCAATGCTGTAACAAAAGCAGCAACACCTATTTCATCATCTTTTAATTCAAAATCGTAATTTGTAATTCGTAAATCGTAATTCGTAAATCGTAAATCATAAATTGAATTAAATTCTTTTTTCGCTTTTTTGTAAATTTCCGTGCCTTTGTAGAGAAATTGATGAAGAACAAAACTGCGGAAATATTCGGCATTTTCGGTTTTTGCGCAAAGTTCTGCAAATTTTTCTTTATAAAACTGACGAATTTGTTTGCTACGCAAAGCAAAATCCTGTGAAAATCGTGCATCTGCGGGCGTAATTCGCGGTAAAATCTGCGTTGTGATTTGTCCCTGCCGCAGCAGAAAATCACTTTTTGGCAAAACATCGCCAACGCCGTGCAAAAGCACAGGAATAATGTCCAAATTCAGTTTTTCTGCCAAAAAGAATGCGCCGCGATGAAAACGCTGAATATCAGAATTTTGTGAGCGCGTACCTTCGGGGAAAATTACAATAGAATAACCGTTTTTAATTCTATCGTGCAGTAAATCAATACTTTGTTCAATCCCGTTGGAAACAGGATAAAAATCGGCAAACTTGATAAGTTTTCCGTAAAAAATGTTATTCCAAACCCAATCGTTGGTCAGCACAATAATTTTTGGGCAAAGCATTATCAGGCACATCAGGTCGAGGTGCGACTGATGATTACTGATAATCACAGCAGGTTTTTCAAAGGTTTCGTTGCTCAAATTCTCGAAACGGAATTTAACAAAAGGAATCCTTCGCACAACAAAACCCGAAGTTTTTTGTAAAAAAGTATGATATTTTAATTTTTTGCCTTCAATATCTTTATTTTTATTAATTTTAAACAATAAAAAGCCATAAATTGTAATTACAAAACTTCCAACTAAAAAAGCAGAAAAAGCAATAAGCGAAGCCAAAAGTCGTTTCAAAGTCCAGGGAATTTGGCGATTTTTACCTTTTTTTTGTGTTAAAAACTTGAAAATCAGCGGCGGAACGATAAACGCCATCGCCACAACCACAATCATTCCCACGATTGTAACTTCAGCAAGCGAACGCAGCGCAGGATGACGCGCAAAAATCAGCGTTCCAATGCCGATAAACATCAGCAAAGACGACAAAATAATGCTTTGTTTGTGCGCTGCGAGCATTTTTTTGCGGTAAGCGTATTCATAAATCAGCCCGTCGGCAACAAAAATCGTGTAATCGTCGCCCTGCCCAAAAATAAAAGTGGCGAGAATGATATTAACAATGTTAAATTCAATTCCCAAAATGTACATTATTCCCAAAATCCATAACCAACTGATAGCCAGCGGAATAAATGCCATCAAACTTAATTCGAGCCGCCCGAACGACAGCGTGAGAAACACAAAAACAATCAGTCCGCAGAAAAATAAAACGCCGTTAAAATCGCTCGACAACGCATCTACAAGCCGCTGACCGATATTGCGCTGGTCGAAAACAATGCCGTTGGAAGTTTCTTTTGTCAGAAAGTTTTTTACTTGCGAAACATTTTCTTTTTTTGCGTATATTAAATTGATTATCAGGTCTTTATCTTTATTTTTAACAAAATAATTTTCCGTTAAAATATTTAACGGCGCAAAATAATTTTCATTTTGAATTTCATAATTTTTATTTAAAATATTTTCAAAATCAATAAAAGAATTTTCTTTAAATCCTTGATTCTTAGCATAATAGTTAATATTTTTCAGAACAGAATCTTTGCGGGATTTCCAAAATTCGTTCCACATTTCAAGGCGGATTTTCTGCTGATTTTCTGACGGTAAAAAATTTCCAATCCCAGAAACGCTTTGCGCAAGCCCTGAATTTTTTAATTTTTCCAAAGTAGAAATATTTGATTCATAGGCAGTTAGTGCATCATTTGCGGTTTTGTTCTGCGAAATAAAATAAATCGTTTCTTCGCCCGGACGTTCGATTGATTTCATCACTTCGCTTATATTTTCGCGCTCTGAGGCGGTCATATAATTGATTTTGTTCATATCCGCCTCAAAACCCGTTTTTGTACTGAAAAACCAAAAAATTATTGTCAGAATTAAAATACTGATTATAAGCCACTTGCTTTTTTCAGGATTAAAATCAGCGATTTTACCGAATTTTGCTTTATGCGAATGTGTAACTTGTTTGTTTTTAATCATTTGCGGCAAAAAAACAAGCACAAAAATCATTGTTCCCACAAGCAACAGCGACCCGAAAAGTCCCAAGTCGCGCATTGCCTGCGAATTTATGAAAATCAAACTCAAAAATGCGCCTACGGTGGTTATATTGCCGATTAAAAGCGGCGGAATAATCTGCCGCAGGGCGAGAATTTTGTTCGGTTCGTGGCGCAAATGGTCGATAAAATGCAGCGGATAATTTACGGCAATTCCTATAAAAATCGAACTGATGCCGACTGCGATTGCCGAAATTGTATCGCGGAAAATTGCCAGCGCACCGAGCGCAAAAAGCCAGCCAAACGCCACAGAAACGAATATTAAAAGCAAATTTCGTGCATTTGAGAAAAAATAAATCAACAAAAGTAAAATCAAAACCACCGCCAGAGCGACCGCCAAAACCGTATCTTTTTTTATCTGCGTGGCATTTGTAACAGCGATTGCCGGTGCGCCAAAAACACTGATTTTCACAGAGTTAAATTCGTGTTCGGTTTTTTTTGCGGATTTTTCAATTAAAGTCAGAAGTTGCTGATTATTAGCAGTTTCGCTTACACCAAAAGGCGAAGTTACAAAAACCAAACCTTTGTTGCCGGTGGGCGAAAAAATATAGCCGTCAATAATATTTTGCTGCGCACCTGCCTGAAAATCAGCAAGTTTCAACATCACAGGCGAAAAAAGTTGCAACGGGTCGTTTTGAATATTTTCCAACAAAAAATCGCCCGTTGGGAACATAAGTTGTTGCTTTGATGCGGCAATTTGACGAGCAATATTTTTTGCGGAAATAAGCGTGTCAATTCGTTGATAATCAGATTTTTGCAGGAAATAAGGAATATTTTTTCGGATAAAATCGGTAAGAATAAAAAACTGATTTTCGTCTGCCTGAGAAATAATTTGGGGGATAATTTGTGCGGTGTCGGCTTCTTTCAGATTTTCTGTAAAATAATCAATGGCATTTGTAATTTCCTCATTATCAGAATTTTGCTTTTTGTTTTCAAAACCAATAATTATTTTATTTGAATTTCCAATATGTTCAAAAATGGCATTAATTTGCTCATTATCAGCATTATCAGGCAAAAAATCGGCAATATCTTCTTTAAAATGAATTTGCAAAACCGCAAAAATCAACGCTACTGAAATTAAGAATAAAACGCTGAATAACAAAATTTTACGTTTTTTAAAAAAATTATAAATAAAGATAAAAACCTTTGCCATCGAATGTTATTTTTTGTATCTTTTAATCAAATTGTACGCCTCGACAATGCCAAGTTCGCCTGCCTTGCTCAAGTCGGCAAGTCCTGCTGCCTCGTTGGACAGGTAGAGATTTGCAATTCCGCGATTGAAATATGCTTCGGCAAAATCCTTCTCACGGGCTATTGCAAGCGAAAATTCGGCAACTGCATCGGTAAAACTGCGTACCGAACAAAGCGCATTTGCGCGGTTGAAATACGCGAACGAAAAATCGGGCGCAATGGAAATAATTTTATCATAATCGCGCAGGACGAGTTCGTAGTCGTACTGATATTGTTTTTGGGCGATTTTCCGCTCATCTTCGGTTTCAAAAGTTTGATTTGCACTCATTTCCAGCAATTTATAACGAATATTTGCACGTTCAAAAATCGCCAGCATAAAATCAGGATTAAGCGCAAGAGCGCGGTTTAGGTCTTCTATTGCCGCCGAAAAATCTTTTACAAGAGCAAAATTTATTGCGCGGTCGAAATATAAAACGGCTGTTGGTTTTGCTGCAATTTGTTTTGTAAGTTGCTCAATTTGAGCAAAATGCGTTTGAATTAATGCTTCGGTTAGCGGCATTTCGCGATTTGTAATTTTCAAAACGCCGGTTGCCGTATTTTCTTTATTAAATTTATCTAAATCAATGAAATACAGCGGTGTACGGCGAATTTCATCATTTTTTGCATAAAAATTTAATTCAAAATTTTTCTCAAGTTTCACATCGGCATATTTATCCTGAACATTGCCGCGAAAGGGATCGCCTGCATAGCGATTTTCAGAATTATTTTTCTGATTATCAGTATTTTGCGAAGCAGAAGAAGAGAAAAAACTTTCACGCCTTCGATTCACTTTATTTGTCTCAAGGGCAAGAATATTTTCGCCTGTCGGTTCTTTTTCAGAAATTGAATCGGTTGAGTTATTTTGTTGATTTGCAGCGAGTTGTTTTTTTATTTTATCACGATTTTTTTCAATATTATATGCTTTTTCACGTGCCAAAAACGCATTTCGTGCATCGCCGCGAGCATCATAAATTTGCGCAACTTGCTGATATCCAGGCACAAAATAAGGATATTTTTTTAAAATAATTTCATAATCGGCAAGTGCTTTGTCCCATTGTTTCAAAGATTGAAAAACCAGCGCACGCCGCAAACGCGCCTCATAATTTAGCGAATCATCTTTAAGAACAATATCTAAATCGCTGACAGCGTTGTTGTTATCGCCAAGCAGTGCGCGTAAAAGTCCGCGATTATAATACGCCAAAACGCTGCCGTCGAGTTCAATGGCGCGGTCGTAATCGGTAAGAGCGGGCATATATTTGTGTTGGCGCACATTTAAAATTCCGCGATTTATATAATCGCCCGAAAAATCCGAACCGAGCGAAATTGCCCGATTCAGATATTTCATCGCCGCTGTGTCGTTTGTTTGAATTTTCAAAAGTGCCAACATCGACCACACAGCCACATTTGTGCTGTCTTTTTCAGAATATTTCAATAAATTTTCCTCAGCGGCAACCGAATCTTTTTTGAAAAAACTCAATCGTCCGCGCTCGTAAAGCCACTCATTATTTTTAGGATTAAGTTTTTCGAGTGCCGATAAATCGTCAAAAGCCCCGTCAAAATCGTTGTTTTGCGCACGCGCATACATTCGATTTTGTATAAGATTTTGATTTTCAGGATTAAATTCCAATGCTTTGCTGAAATCTGCTTCCGCATCCGTAAATTTTTCAATCCGCTGACGCGCAAAACCGCGTGCATAATACGCCTGCGGCACGAAAGGATTTAACCGAATTGCTTCAGAACAATCGGCTTCGGCACCCGCAAAATCGCCCAAGTAAATTTTAGCAATCCCGCGAAACATATACGGTTCGTAAAGGTACGGTTTTACAGCAATAACCTGATTAAAATACTGAATAGCAAGCACATAATCGTCAAAATACAGCGCATTCTGCCCGATAGTCATAATACGGTCGGTATTGAGTTGCGCTGCCGCCAAAGTACTGAAACTCAGGAAAATATATAAAAATCGCTTTTTTAGCATTAAAAAAAATTATTTGCCTCTTTCGCCAAGATGACTATCAAGAGCATACATAGCCGCAGGGATATTTTCGATTTTTTTCAATTTTTCTAAAATTTTGCGTGCTTTGCCTTCTTCTTCTACCTGCTCATCGACAAACCACCTCAACATACTTTGCGTGGCATAATCTTTCAATTCGACAGCCATTTCCATTAATTTGTGAATTTTTTCGGAAATGAGTTTTTCGTGCAGCAGCGTATCCTCAAAGGCATCTTTTGGCGATTTCCATTCCTGTCGGACTTCGGCAATCGGCATCAATTTCACTTGACCATCCAATTCTTTTATGTATTTAATAAAATGGGAAGCGTGTTCAAATTCTTCCTTTGCCTGTGCGGCAAACCACGAAGCCATACCTTCGTAGCCCTTGTGGTCCATATCGCAGGACATTGACAGGTACAAATAACCCGACCATAATTCTGCATTAACTTGTTGATTCAATGCATTTTCTAAATTTGAGTGTAACATAATAATTATTTTTTTTAAGGTAAAAATATTTTTAATTTTAAATAATTCATTATTTTGACTGCAAAGATAAATAAAAATTTTTTACTTGTATTTTTTATGTAATAATTTTTTCTTCCAACTAATTTTTTTTCAAAAAAAAGTAATCGTAATGTGCGATTGTTTTTGTACTTTTGTACCGTTTTAAAAACAATTAAAAGAAAAAATCAAAAAACTAATTTTTACAAAAATGGTATATTTTTTGTTAATAATTTGAGATTACAAAAAAATTTAATTTTAAAATAAAAATAAATGGCAACAAAAAAGAATGTAATTCAAGTTGAAGGCGGCTCAACGCCAGCGTCTTCTCAAAGAGTTTTCACGCCGACCGCTGAGGCAAAAGCCGGTGCGAAACAGAATCGCCTTTTGGCAGTTATTTTATGGGTTTTGGCAATTGTAGCAGAAGTTGTTGCAATGATAATTCTTTTCAAAAAAGACCCCGAAGTGGCTCTGACAACAGGCAAACGTGTGTTATTGATAATCTTTTTGGTTATCGATTTAATTCTGCTTATTGCGGGTTCTTCGTTTTGGAAAAAGGCAAATCGCCTCGACCCGCCGTCAAAAGCGAGTGCATTATTTGGAATTCAAAGTCAGTTGGGTGTAATTATGGCGGTTATCTGCTTTTTGCCCGTTGTAATTTTGGCTTTCATTAAAAAAGAATACCTCGTTGGAGCGATTGCAGCGGCGATGATGATTGGAGGAGGTGCGGCAAGTGCCGATTATCATCCGGCATCGCAGGAGCAATATGCGGCGCAAACATCTGAAGTTGAGGCACTTACAGGAAAGGACTTTGTGTATTGGACAAAATCAGGTACAAAGTATCACTTGTATGACGATTGTCGCTACATTAACACAAGCAAGACCACCGATATTTTTTCGGGAACAGTTGCGCAGGCACGTGCTTTGAAAAATATTTCCGAACTTTGCAGTGCTTGTAAAGACCGTGTGATGAAAGAAAAAGGCATTTCCGAAGAACAGTTGCAACAAGCCACTGACGCTGCAAAACGCGCTATCGACAGTTCGCAGCCGACAGAGCCGCAAACAACAGCACCAGAGGAATAGTGTTTTTCAATGGATAATTTACCTTTTATTTTTTATAATTTATTAAATATTAATATTTTAGAAAAAAATTATGGTAAATAATAAATTGATTTTGAATAAAATAAAGAACGCTCTTGAAAAAATCAAAAGCGTTCTTATTTATTTGCTAAAAATTTGTCTTAAAACGGTAAATCATCTTCTGCATTACCGTCATTTTCGAACTTATCTGCCTGAGGTTGAGCGGTTTGTTCGCCCGACTGCGGTACAGAGTTAGTACCATTATTTGAATAAGTTGTCGTTGTTGTCAGCGGCTCTATGGTTTCGGGGCGATTTCCCAAAAGTTGAATGCTTTCGGCATAAATCTCTGTTGTATAACGTTTTACACCGTCTCTTTCCCACGAGCGACTTTGAATTTTCCCTTCAATGTAAAGTTGGCGTCCTTTTCTTATGTACTTTTCTGCCAATTCTGCAAGTCCGCGCCACGCCACAATAGTGTGCCACTCAGTTCGTTCCGGCACCTGTGTGCCATTCTGCATAGTATAACCTCTTTCTGTTGTTGCCAAAGTGAAATTCGCAACTGCTACATTGCGTTCCAAATAACGTACTTCGGGGTCTCTGCCTACATTTCCTACTAAAATTACTTTATTTACCGACATATTTAAAAAAATTTATTGTGTTTTTTACCTCGTTTTTTGTAAAATTTTTATCTGCAAAAATCGTGCTGAATTTTTTTTATAAAATAAATAAAAAATTCATTAATTACTTACTCAATCTCATTGTCCGTTTTAAATTTTTCGGCTCAATGGAAAGATTTTCACCTCCGAGCAGTGCAGCCACACCGTCCGTTTCGCCAATATCAGTGTTATTATCTTTATAATCAGTTGGTTGCGTATATGTTGTAATTACTCCTTCGTAATTTCGCAGCACAACTTTTTCGGGGCTTTGCGAAATCAGATAAGTCGGCATAACGGGGATTTTTCCGCCGCCGCCCGGTGCATCAACCACAAAAGTCGGTACGCAATAGCCCGAAGTATGTCCGCGCAAATTCTCAATAATTTCAATTCCTTTTGACACAGGCGTACGAAAATGCTCCAAGCCCATCGACAAATCGCATTGATAAATATAATAAGGACGAACACGAATTTTTACCAAATCGTGAACTAAATCTTTCATTATCTTTACGTTATCGTTTACCCCGCGCAAAAGTACGGTTTGATTTCCAAGCGGAATTCCCGCATCAGCCATTCGTTCGCAGGCGGTGCGGCTTTCGGGCGTAATTTCCTGAGAATGATTAAAATGCGTATTTACCCAAATGGGATGATATTTTTTTAGCATATTGACCAAACCATCGGTAATTCGCTGCGGACAAACAACCGGTGTGCGCGTTCCGATTCGAATTATTTCAACGTGCGGAATTTGCCGCAGGCGAATAATAATACTTTCGAGCCGTTCGTCGGAAATCATCAGTGCATCGCCTCCCGAAATCAAAACATCGCGCACTTGCGGCGTGCGTGCAATATATTCAATACATTTTTCAATATTATCACTTTCGTAAGCGGCATCTTTTTGCCCGGCAAAGCGGCGGCGCGTGCAATGACGGCAATACATCGAACACATATCGGTAACCAAAAAAAGTACGCGGTCGGGGTAGCGGTGCGTTAAACCCGGTGCGGGCGAATCTTCGTCTTCGTGCAAAGGGTCGAGCAGGTCGGCGGCGGTGTTGTGCGTTTCGGCAGCGGTCGGGATTGCCTGTTTGCGAACCGGACAGTTCGGATTTTCGGTATCAATAAGGGTCAAATAATACGGCGTGATTGCCATACGAAGCGTTTTCAAACTTTCTTTTACGCCATTTTCTTCCTCTTGGGTAAGTGTAATATGCTTTTTCAACTGTTCGAGCGTTTCAATTCGATTGCGAACCTGCCAGTGCCAGTCGTTCCAATCGGCATCAGAAACATCTGCAAACATATTTTTTCGATTATTTTTCATTGAAAGTATTTAGATTTATGATTACTGACTTAAATTTAACAAAACCTCGTTTTGTCATTGCGGGCTTGACCCGCAATCTGTAACGTTCAAAAACGTTATTATTTAACAAGTTATATTACAGTTACTTTATAAAATATTGACAATTTCGCTCACTTTTCTTTGTTTGAGATTGCGGGTCAAGCCCGCAATGACAGTTAGTAATTGATTTTATAATATTTTTCAAAATAAAATTTAAACAGATTCTTATGATTATTGCTTTAAATTTAACTTTGCAAAAATACAATTTTTTTTTATAAAAACAAAAAACATTAACTTTGCAAAAAATTGAACTTCCCAATGAAAAGAATATTATTCATTTTTCTGCAATTATTTTTAATAATTAAATATTTTTCATTAAAAAAAATAATAAATTACACAAAAATTAAATTCTCGTATTTGTTATCATTTTTTAAAATAATAACAGAATACGACACAATGCCGATTTTTGCATCGTTCGAGCCGTCGAATTTTTGTAATTTGCGCTGCCCGCAATGTCCGGTTGGAATGGGCGAAAATCGAAATCGCAAGGCAGAAATGATGGATTTTGATTTATTTAAAAATATTTTTAATGAATTGAAAAACAATTTGTTATATGCGATTTTTTATTTTCAGGGCGAGCCGCTGTTAAATAAAAAATTAGCAAAAATGATTGCTTTCTCGCACGAAAACCGCGTTTTTACGATGATTTCTACAAATGCGCAACTTCTTGATAATCAGACAGCACACGATTTGGTTGAGGCAGGTCTTGATAAAATAATTATATCTCTTGACGGGGCGAGCCAACAAATTTACGAACAATATCGAGTCGGCGGGGTGCTTGAAAAGGCAATTGAAGGGATTATTTTTATTGAAAAATGGAAAAAAGAACTGCAAAAACGCACACCTCTTTTAGAAATTCAATGTCTTTTATTAAGCACAACCGAAACGCAAATCACTAAAATACAGCAACTTGCAAAATTATTAAACGCGGATAATATTGTTTTTAAAACCGCACAATTTTACGATTTTGAAAACGGAAATCCGCTGATGCCAACGAAAGAAAAATTCAGCCGCTACAAAAAAAACTCTGACGGTAAATATATGATTAAAAACAAGTTACGCAATCGCTGTGCGCGTTTGTGGGCTGGAACGGTTATAACTGCCGACGGAAAAATACTGCCTTGCTGCTACGACAAAAACACTGATTTCTCATTCGGAAAATTTGAAAATAAGAATTTTAAGGAAATTTTTAATGGAAAAGCCGCCCTCAATTTTCGAAACGAAATTATAAAAAACCGCCGTCGATTCGAAATTTGCAGAAACTGCACGGAATAATAGACAATAATCCATTTACTATTGACCAATTACTATTTGAAATTGGGAATTTTTAATCGTAATTTGTAAATGGTAAATAGTCAATGGTCAATGTTTTGACTTGTTTCTAAATTGTGTCCTTTGTGCTAAAATATTTTTTCTTTAACCACAAACAACACAAAGTTTTACACAAGGTTCACAAAGATTTTTTCTTGAATTTTTATATTTATCTGTGTAAATCTTAATAATCAGCGTTTTCTGTGTGCTTTTAATTCTTAAACTTCTCCAACAACCTTTTTGCCGTTTTTATATCTATTTTGAACCATTCGTTGTTTATTGAGTGGTTGCCGATTTCGTTTTCAATGCCGTTGCCTTTTAGAAACTTGTGAAAATCCTTATCTCTAAACCATTCGCCGTTTGATTTTTGGGCAAAGTCGCTGTGCAGAATTTTGTAGGGCTTTTCGGGTGTGTTTTTAAACTCCTGTTTGATACGTTTTTCCACATCGCCTTTTGTTTGCCCGATGCAAATGCAGTCGGGCACAAGCGGCGAGGTGTAAAAATAGATTTTATTATTCAAAAGCGGATTGTCGTTTTTTAGTTTTGGGGCAGATTTTGGCGCAATGTAGCGGGGTTTATTCGGTTTGTTTTTTACAATAAAACCTGTATAATTTCTTATTAAACCTTTTTTCTCGTTTTTATAATACAGTCGGGCAGGTCGCCACTCAAAACCTGTGTCGCTGTAACCGCGTTTTAAATAATATTTATATTTTTCATCATTAGGATTTTGCAATAAATATTTTTTGATTTTTTCCTTATCTTTTTTACTCAATTCTGCCAACATTTTATTTTTTTCCTCATCAAATTCCCATCTTGGCGAATAACTAACAACTTCAAATTCATTCGGGTTAAAATTATCCATAAAAGTAAGCGGCACACACATCAGTCCTTCGTAATCGTAGGGAATATTTTCGGTTCTATCGACAATAATCACGGGTTCTTTGGTGTTGAGAGCGAAAGGATAATCGGCTTCGTTGCCCGCGTAACTTTTTGCCTGATTGATATGCAAAGATTGATTTTCAACGACATCAAAAGTGGTAAAAACAGTAATTCCAATGGGCGTTTCGTTGCCTTTGTGAACAATATCTACTTTTTTATCATTTACTTCAATGTTTTTCCCGGCAAAAATTGTTGGTTTATTGATAATTGTACCCAATTTTACTCTGTCCAAATTTCCGTAAAATGCCTCGCTGCAATAGAAATTCCATTGAAGAATTAGAATAAAATCTTTATTATTTTTCAATAAATGATAAACAAACTCGCTGCCCAAACTGAAAGGCGGGTTGGTAATAATCACGTCATAATCGGGGCTTGCGGAAGTGCGGAACATATCGCAGCGGTCTTTGAGGTTGTCGCCGTCGGCAATATCAAAAATTGTGTCGTCTTTTTTGCCCAAACTAATCATCGCGCCGTCCAAATCTTCGCCAAAGCGCTTGCCGAATCTTTCGTCGCCAAGTCCGCTGCAAGTAAGGGAACGAATACCGAGTTCTACGGCGTGGTCGGCAATCCAGCGTACAAATTGCTGCTCTTGCAGAAACTTGTTTCCGCGCTGAAAATAGACGCCGTCTTCATACACTTTTGTGGGTTGCTGGCGAATGGGCAAAATGGGGTCGCAGGGACACAAAATTCGTTTCCCGCGCAGTTTCCCGTCTGCAATATGCGTGCGCAAAATTCTGTCCACCGTTTCGTAGGTGGTGTAGAGTTCGTCTCCCGCCGATTCGTTTTTTGCCTTTTTTGCCATTGTGGTTGTTATTTCAAGATTTCAAGATTTCAAGATTTCAAAATTTTAAAATTATTATTATTCAATAAATTATGTGAATCAGTGGTTGAAATGTTTTGTATTTAGCCCGTAAGGGCGTAATTTTAATAACCGCAGGTCAGAGACCTGCGGTTTAACAAGCCAACTGACTTCTGCCTGTAAGGCAGTACTTTTCTGCATCTTGTCCTGCATTTCGTTTCCGCAGGCAACGCTTACGCTCGCCTGCGGTTATGAAAATATGGCTTTCCAAGCCACTATTTATTTATTTTGCAAAAATACAACTTTTTATTTAAAAGTACAAAATGCAAAAAAATGGGGGGTAAAAGTCAATAATTTACTTAATGGCAATCACCGCGTCTTGATGCGGTGAAACTCGCGTTTTGACGGAACAAAATTTTTCATTAGACGGAGTAAAATTTTCGTTTAGACGGAAATTTCATAGTGTCCTTTGTGATTTTCTTTGTGAACTTTGTGGTAAAATATATTTTTAACATGCCGCCTTATTGACTTCTTTCTTTTTTCAACTCTTCGAGTTTGAGCATTTCGTCGCGCAGTTGGGCGGCTTCGATAAATTCCATTTTTCGTGCGGCTTCGCGCATCGCTTTTTTGGTTTTTTCTATTGCCTTTTCGAGTGCGGCAAGGTTCATAAACTGCACAACGGGGTCGGCAGAAATATCCGGCGTTTCGTTTTCGATATAAGCAAAAGGCGTTAATTTTCTGATAGTTGTGCGGTCGCCTTTGACAATTTGTTGCGGGGTAATATTATTCAATTCATTGTATTTCATCTGTTTGGCACGACGGCGGTTGGTTTCGTCGATGGTCAGTTGCATACTTTGAGTAATTTTGTCGGCATACATTATCACTTTTCCGTTCAAATTTCGTGCGGCGCGTCCTGCTGTTTGCGTCAGTGAGCGGTGCGAACGCAGGAAACCTTCCTTGTCGGCATCGAGAATCGCCACGAGCGACACTTCGGGCAAATCCAACCCTTCGCGCAGCAAATTCACGCCAACAAGTACGTCAAAATATCCATTTCGCAGATTTTCAAGTATTTCCACACGTTCCAACGTTTCCACATCAGAATGAATATAAGCGCATTTTATGCCAATATTTGTCAAATATTCCGCAAGTTCCTCAGCCATACGTTTGGTAAGCGTTGTAACCAAAATCCGTTCCTTGCGCTCGGTGCGAACGGTAATTTCTTCCAAAAGGTCGTCAATCTGATTTAAAGACGGGCGAACATCAATTTCGGGGTCGAGCAATCCTGTGGGGCGAATAAGTTGGTCAACAACCACGCCGCCCGACTTTTCGAGTTCGTAATCGGCAGGCGTTGCGCTGACAAAAATCGTGTCGCCAATAAACTGCTCAAATTCTTCAAATTTCATCGGGCGATTGTCGCGTGCGGCAGGCAAACGAAATCCATAGTCAATTAAATTTTGCTTGCGCGAAGCATCGCCGCCGTACATTCCACGCACCTGCGGTATTGTAACGTGGCTTTCGTCAACAATAAGTAAAAAATCTTTTGGGAAAAAATCGAGCAGGCAGAACGGGCGGCTGCCTTTGGGACGTCCGTCAAAATAGCGCGAATAATTTTCTATACCCGAACAGTAACCCAATTCGCGAATCATTTCAATATCGTAACACACACGCTCATAAACCCTTTTTGCCTCAAGGTCTTTATGATTTTCTTTAAAAAATTCTACCTGCAAATCGCGGTCGTGTTCGATAATGGCAATCGCACTTTCAATTCGTTCTTTTGTTGTGATAAAAATACTCGCAGGATAAATTCGGTACATTTCATAATTTTCAAGTACGTGATAATTAACAGGTTCGAGGGTAGTAATCTTTTCAATTTCGTCGCCCCAAAACGAAATTCGCAAAACCGTGTCGGCATCTGCCTGAAAAATATCAACCGTGTCGCCTTTTACTCTGAAATTGCCGCGCTGCAAATCAATTTCATTGCGAACATACTGACTGTCAGTAAGTTTTCGTAAAAAATCATTTCGCGCAATTTTCATTCCTGCCTTAACCTCAATCATATTTGCGGCAAAATCTTCGGGATTTCCCATTCCAAAAAGGCAGGAAACGGACGAAACCACAATCACATCGCGCCGCCCCGAAAGCAATGCAGAAGTGCTTGCAAGGCGTAATTTCTCAATTTCCTGATTTATAGACAAATCCTTTTCGATATAAGTGTCGGTGGCAGGCAGATACGCCTCGGGCTGATAATAATCGTAGTACGAAACAAAATATTCGACCGCATTTTCGGGGAAAAACGCCTTAAATTCGCTGTACAACTGCGCTGCAAGGGTTTTATTGTGGCTCAAAACCAAAGTCGGGCGTTGCACCTGCTCAATCACATTTGCAACGGTAAATGTTTTGCCCGACCCCGTAACGCCGAGCAAAGTTTGGTATTGCGCACCCGCGCGCAACCCTTCTACAAGTTGCGAAATGGCTTCGGGCTGGTCGCCCGTAGGACGAAATGGCGAAATAAGTTTGAAAGGCACGATAACTTTTATTTACGATTTACGAATTACGATTGACGAATTACGATTTACGATTTACGAATGACGAATTACGATTTACGATTTTTTATTAATCGTTAATTTTTTTCGCAAAAATACGGAAAAATTTTCAGTTTTCAGAATTTATTTAGTTGTTAAAATTGCATAATATAAATTTTTTGCTAATTTTGCAAAAAAATTTAATAAAGGAAATTATGGCTCAAATCAGTACGGCACAAAATGTAAATATCAATTATTCGCTTGCCTCTGTTGGTTCGCGCATTGGCGCACGCCTGCTCGACGGACTGTTTATTACCATTTTTTTGGGAATAATATTGGTAATTTTTGTAGCCATTGGGGCAAATAGTTCTAATTTTGTCGCAAGAGAAACAGGAATAATTATTACGTTGGTTTTAGTGTTTCTCATTTTTTTGTTTATTTCGATGTACCAAGTTCTATTCCCGTATTTTTGGGAAGGACAAACGCCGGGAAAACGGATTGTTGGGATAAGGATAGTGCGCGAAGATGGCACAGAGGCAACTTTCGGAACATATTTTGTGCGCTGGCTACTTGGCATTGTTGATGGTTTTTTTTACAATATGGTTGGTTTGATTACAATGCTTTCTTCACAAAAACGTCAGCGCGTTGCCGACCTGGTGGCAAAAACTGTTGTGATTTCCGTAAATACTCAAACATTATATCAACGTCCTGATTTTGAAAGAGTTGTACAGGAATACAATCCTGTTTTTTCTCAGGTTTTGCAACTTTCGGACAATGATGTTCGCATTATAAGTCAGGCGTATGCACGTGCGCGCACGATTAACGATGTGGAAACAATCAAAAAATTGCGGGAAAAAATTGAGCAAACAATCGGCGAAAAAAATGACTTAATGAACGACCGTGCATATATTGAGACGGTTATGCGTGATTATCAATATTTTGCGGAAAAATAAAAAATTAATAATTTATTTTTTCTTAATATTCTAAACGAAAAAATCCTCTCATTTCACAATGAAAGGAAGTTTACATTATTTTAATAATATAAAAACTTCAAATTCTTTCTAAAACCGTTTCAATCAACGATTCCATTGTACCTTTGTAGTTCGTGTTCATTGTGTGCGAAACGCGCCCCGCAATAATTGCACAAGCAGTCATTGCTTTATGTCCGAGCAACTTGCCAAGCCCCGCCAAAGCCGAACTTTCCATTTCAAAATTGGTAATTTTATGTCCGTTGAAATCGAAACTTTCAATCTTTTGGTTAAGATTTGGAAAAGCGAGCGGAATGCGTACAAACCGCCCCTGCGGTCCGTAAAAACCTGGTGCGGAAATCGTAATTCCTTTTATCATATCAAACCCGATACGCTCAACAAGTTCTTCGTTTGCCCGCACAACATAAGGCGCAGCAAGGCGCGGCGACCATTCGGCATGGCGTTTAAACGCATTTTCAATATCCATTTCAAGCACGCCGTCGGGCGTTTGGTAATAATTCAACAAGCCGTCGAAGCCCATCGAATATTGCGCAACGACAAAACTGCCGACCGGACAAAATTCCTGCAATCCGCCCGAAGTTCCAATGCGAACCAACGTAAGCGAAGTATGTTTTTCCTTAACCGTGCGCGTTGAAAGGTCAATATTTGCGAGGGCATCAAGTTCGGTAACAACGATGTCTATATTGTCAGTGCCGATTCCGTGCGAAATGCAGGTAATTCTTTTGCCTTTGAAAGTTCCGGTAATTGTATGAAATTCACGACTTTGCACATCACATTCAATCGAATCAAAATATTGCGCAACAAGTTTGACACGCTCAGGGTCGCCCACAAGGACAACCGTTTGAGCCAACTGTTCGGGCTTAACGTGCAAATGAAATGCCGAGCCATCAGCGTTAATCGGCAATTCGGAAGGTGGTATTATTCTCATATTCATTTTATTTCAAGATTTAAAGATTTCAAAATTCCAAGATTACTATAAATCAATAAATTACAAATATTGTTAAAGTAATTATTTTGAATCTGTATTATTTTTTTACAAAAGTACAAAAATTTATTATTCGGTAAAAATATTTTTCTCAATAAAAAATATATTTTAAAATATAAATTATTAAATATCAATGTTTTAAAAATCATTTTCATCATATTTTACGTATTTTTTAATTTTTAATTTTTAATTTTTAATTTATTGTTGTACCTTTGCAGTCCGAAAAAACGGTACTTTAGCCAAGTGGTTAGGCACCGGTCTGCAAAACCGTCGACGGCGGTTCGATTCCGCCAAGTACCTCATTTTCAAATAACTTATGTTTTTTTGTAAAAAGAAAAATGTAAGTTATTTTGTTTTTTATTGGTTTTTATTTTAAAAAATACTATTTTTGCAAACGAAATTATTTCAAAATTTCAGGTTTTGTTTTTTAAATAAACAAAATCGTAATTAATTTGTTAACTTTACTTTAATACTTATATAATGATTCTTGCCAACGAAAATTATATCAAATCGCCTGAAACTCACTATGTTGAAGAGATGGAAAAGCGAATAAGTGCTTTTAGAGTTTTTCGTCCAAAAGAGAAAATATTTCGTCTCGATGCAATGAATCCGTCCTTGCCTTTACCAAGAGATGTAACAGAGGCAATGCACAACGCTGTAGATGATTTGGGAAAAGAAAACAGTTTTCAAGGTTATGGTCCGGTGCAAGGTTACGATTTTTTAATAGATAAAATTTTAAAAGAATACCGAAACAACTACAATTTGCTGCTCGACAGAGAAAGTGTGTTTATCAACAGCGGCTCTACAACCGATTTGGCGAATATCACAAATGTTGTAAGTGGCGACAGTACCGTTGCCATCGCCGATACAATCGACCCTGCATACGAAAATACTACCGTCCTGAGCGGGCGCGCAGGTAAACTCAAAAACGGAAAATGGGGAAATCTCGTGTATTTAAAATGCGACGAAACGACAAATTTCCTGCCACAGTTGCCCACCGAACGTACCGATATTATTTTTCTTTCAAATCCGAATAATATTACAGGAACTGCCCTTAGCCGCACAGAATTAAAGCAATGGGTTGATTATGCGCTCGAAAACTCAAGTTTGATTATTTATGACGCATCTTTTCAGGCGTTTGTAAGTGAAAAAAATATTCCGCGAAGCATTTACGAAATAAAAGGTGCGAAAAAAGTGGCGATTGAGGTTTGCAGTTTTTCAAAAAATGCGGGTTTTGCAGGTATTCGTTGCGGTTTTACGATTGTTCCAACCGAATTGCTTGCATATACCATTGCCGGACGAGCCGTGCCTGTTTATAAATTATGGAAAAAACTTATTCAAAATTATACAAACGGCGTTTCGTATATTTCGCAGCGTGGGGCGGAGGCACTTTTTACCAGAAAAAGTAAGAATGAAATTTCGGACAACGTTGATTATTATTTAACTAACGCCTCAATGATATTTGAAGGACTTAATTCTGCAGGTTTTCGTGTATTTGGCGGGAAAAACTCGCCTTTTGTCTGGTTTAAAATTCCGCAAAATGAAACATCGTGGAATTTTTCATTGCAACTTTTGCACGATTATGGAATTGTCGCAACGCCGGGAATTATTTTTGGCGAAGAAACCGACCGTTATATGCGTTTCAGCGGATATGGCAACAAAACGGATTTAATATTGGCGATGAAAATTATAAAAGAAAATTTTTAATGTTATTTTTTTTATTTAAAAATTATTATAAATCATTTATTTAAAATATTTTCAATTTCAGTTTTTAAAATCGGCAAATGATTAACAACTATACTCCAAAGAATATCGGTTGTGAGAGAATCATAGCCGTGAATTACATAATTTCGAGTATCAACAATTTTGCGTGAATTCGTGATTTTAATTTCGTTATTTTCCTTTAAAATTCTGTTCATTGCCTCTCCAATAATTTCAATATTGCGCTCAATACCGCGCTGTAAAAGAAGATTTTCCACAAAAGTATCATAACGTTTTGGCTGCGTTTCAAAAAAACTCTCAATTTAGTTGATAGCAATTATAATATCTTCAAGCCATTTTTTAATTCTGTCGTCCATAAATTAATTGTTTAGAGTTTTCAATATTTTCTTTAAAATATTTATTTTTAATAGGTTTTTCTTCGAGCAAGTCAACTTTTCGATTAAAAATATCTTCCAAAGAATATTTAAAATCAAAAAAATTCGTAAAGTAATCGGTAATTTTTTGTTTATCAAAACTAACAATAAAATCAATATCGCTCTGATTATTAAACTTTTCGGTAAGTACAGAGCCAAAAACAAAAAGCGTAATAATATTATGCTTTTTGCAAATTTCTTTTATTTTGTCAATATTTTTGTCAATTATTTCGCTCATAACAAAAACTAATTTTCGCTGCAAAAATACAAAAAATTTTGCTACACAAAAAGTTTTATCAATAAAAATAGAAAATTTTAATAGACCTAACTCGTTATAAAACAGTGTTTGGTTTTGTAAAAACAAAATTTTTCAGTAATTTTGCAATCTTATTTTTCGTAAATCGTAAATAATTATGTGTGGAATAGTAGGTTATATTGGCAGCCGACAGGCATTTCCAATTTTGATAAAGGGACTGCATCGGCTGGAATATCGCGGTTACGACAGCGCGGGAATTGCGCTTATTCACAACGGCGAACTTAATTTATATAAACAAAAAGGCAAAGTTGCTGATTTGCAGCGTTTTGCAGAACTTCAAAATACCGAAGGGACAATCGGAATTGCGCACACGCGCTGGGCTACGCACGGCGAACCAAACGAGCAAAATGCACATCCGCATTATTCACAAAGCGAAAATTTAGCATTAATTCACAACGGAATTATTGAAAATTACGCTGTTATAAAAAAAATGTTAGTGGAAAAGGGCTACAATTTCCGCAGCGATACCGACACCGAAGTGCTTGTGCAACTGATTGAATTTATGAAGAAAAGCAATAAAGTTTCGCTTACGGAAGCAGTGCAACTTGCTTTAAGTCAGGCGGTTGGTGCGTATGCGATTGCTGTTTTGGAAAAAAACAATAACAATCAGATTGTTGCCGCCCGCAGAGGTAGTCCGCTTGTGGTTGGTGTCGGCAAAGATGAATTTTTCCTCGCTTCCGATGCCACGCCGATTGTGGAATATACCGATAAAGTTGTGTATCTTGGTGATGAAGAGACAGTTACGCTCAATCGTAACGGCGAAATGAAAATCGTAACGATTTCAAATGTTGAAAAAACGCCCGAAATCCAAAAAATTGAACTTTCACTTAGCCAACTCGAAAAAGGCGGTTATCCGCATTTTATGTTGAAAGAAATTTTTGAGCAGCCAAAGACAATCGCCGATTCGATGCGCGGACGCATTAATGTTGATGCGAACAACATTGCGCTTTCGGGTTTTATCGACAATAAAGATAAATTTCTTAACGCAAAACGAATAATTATAACCGCCTGCGGCACTTCGTGGCACGCCGGCTTGATTGGAAAATATGCTTTTGAAGAATTTGCGCGCGTGCCTGTGGAAGTGGAATATTCGTCGGAATTTCGCTATCGCAAGCCGGTAATCAACAAAGACGACCTTGTGATTGCCATTTCGCAGTCGGGCGAAACAGCCGATACGCTCGCTGCCGTTGAGTTGGCAAAATCCAAAGGCGCATTTATTTTCGGCATTTGCAATGTTGTCGGCTCGTCAATTCCAAGAGCCACACATTCAGGTTGTTACACGCACGTCGGACCCGAAATTGGTGTCGCTTCCACAAAAGCGTTTTCGGCGCAAGTGCTTGTTCTGACTATGCTGGCAATGCGTTTGGCAAAAGAAAAAGGCACAATTTCTGATGATTTTTATTTTAAATTAATAAATGAAATCAACTTAATTCCTAAAAAAATTAATGAAATTTTAAAAATAAATTATAAATTGAAAGATTTTGCACGGACTTTCACTTATGCGCAAAATTTCATTTATCTCGGACGTGCCTACAATTATCCTGTGGCGTTGGAAGGCGCATTAAAATTGAAGGAAATTTCGTATATCCACGCCGAAGGTTATCCTGCCGCCGAAATGAAACACGGACCTATTGCATTGATAAATCAGGAAATGCCTGTGGTTGTAATTGCCACAAATGCAGCAACTTACGAAAAAGTTACGAGTAATATTCAGGAAATAAAAGCGCGAAAAGGACGCATTATTTCCGTTGTTACGCAGGGCGATACGATTGTTAAAAATCTTTCGGATTATGTAATCGAAATTCCCGCAACAGAAGAATGTCTGACACCTATTTTGGCTGTAATTCCTTTACAGTTAATGGCTTATCACATTGCCGTTGTTAAGGGCTGCAACGTTGACCAGCCCCGAAATTTGGCAAAATCGGTTACGGTGGAATGATTTTTTATTTCTTAAAATTTTTAAAAAAAAACAAATCACTATTTATTTTTGCCTGTCTTACCGGATTTGCAAATCCGAAAAGATAATAAATTCTTTAAATAGTCAAAATAATCATTTTCGGGGTAATGGACAAAAATCATTATCTACAAAATATTTTATATTTTTATTGCCGTCCGGTTATTTAATATTGAAAATATGCATAATAAAATTTTTTTTTTGTGATTTTTTCAAGTACAAAAAAACAATTCTCCATTCTTCATTTTCCATTCTTCATTCTTCATTTACTGCTGTCCGCCGCCCTGCGAGCCGCCGCCGCCACCCGATTTTACATCGTCGTTGGAAATGGTACGCTGTACTTTTTTTATTTCGGCTTTCATTTCGCCAAAGGTATAAGTCAGGCGCAGCGAAACAGAGCGGTCTTTTCGTTGGCTTTCATAATGGCGATAATATTGATTTTCCTGCTTAAAATCGTTTTTTCGAGTTTGTATTCCCTGAAAAACCCCGCGCAAACGCAAACTCACAGTTAATTTTTTCTTGAAAAAATCTTTACTCAATGATGCCGCCGAAAAAGACCACGCAAAACCTTTTCCCTGCAAAGCAATCCAGGGCGACCAATAACCCGCGTCCAAGCCAAATTTAATTTCAAGCGGAAAAGTATAACTTAAACCGCCATAAAAAGAATATACCCATCCATCATTTTTAAAACTTTGTTGCGCATCGTTAGTATTAAAATAAACATAATATAAACCGGAATTTGTATTAATCCGAAATTTTGTGGTCGGATTCCACGAAAAATACAAACTTCCACCCGAACGGCTGTTTTTGCCGATATTTTCGTATGTTGTGAGAATGGTAACTTTGCCGTCGGTATTTTGCTGCAAAATCGACATTTCTTCAATAGAATTATTTGTAAAACTGGAAAATAAACTTGCATTCAAATTAAATTTTTGGGTAAAAAGTCCATAAGAAAAAGAAAAAGTATTGCTTAAATCAGGTTTCAAATTCGGATTTCCCCGACTGATATTTGTTGCATCCGAATTATCAATAAACGGATTAAGATACCAGATCATCGGGCGGCTAATGCTTTGATTATAAGATAATTTAAAGGTTGAGGCGTCAGTAGTTTTATACGAAAAAACCACAGACGGTACAACGCTGAAATATGACTTTGGCGTGAAATTATTTTCGGGTTTATCAATAAATTTCACGTCCGAGGAAGTTTTTTCCAGACGCAAACCGGCACGCGCACTGAATTTTTCCAATTTAAAAGTGTAACTGCCGTATGCCCCGAAAACATTTTGCGTGTAGCGCATTTGTCTTGCGGAAGTTTGTGTGGTGTCATTTTGATAAATTTCATCGGCATTTTGACGGGTTCGATACTCGTTGTCGCTGTTATTGAGGCGCAAAATATATTTTACACCCGATTCTACGACGTGTTTTTTGCTAATTGGCTCAACAAAATCGAGTTGAAAAGTGTGTTCGTCGCTCGTGCCGCTCGAATTGATTTGTCGGTCGGACGGCGGCGGATTAAACTGGCTGCCGCTTGCTGTGGTGTCGTTTTGCGTAACAATTTTATTGTTAGACGAACTTGGCGAATGGTCGAACTGATACGAAAAAGTCAGCAGTCGGTCTTTTTTGTGAAAACTGCGCTGATAATTTGCATTCATCGAAAATCCGCCCGAAATCCATTTGTTATTAGACACGGTATTGTAGCCCGAAATTGCTGTTTCCTTCCAGTCGTTTTTGTACATCGAAGTTGTCCCGCGAGTATTATTATTTGTCCAATTTCCACCGTAACCACCTGCGGAAATTGAAATAAGATTCAGAGAATCAATTTCATAACTTGCTTCGAGCGAACCCCAGTTCCATTTGTACGCCGAGCGTTCACCTTTTGTGTCTTGCCGCATAAAACGATAGGAATTTACAACAACATCGGAATTGAGGTTTTCCTGCGTTGTGAATGATGTTGAGCCATAATCATATCCTTTATTATGATAAAAATTTGCCGTAATTCCGAATTTCCCAATTTTTGTAGAAAAATATCCGCCCAAACCATACGAACCCAAATTGTCGATTGAAGCGTTCACGCTGCCTGTGTAGCCGCCGAAAGATTTTTCGGTAACAATATTTAGAATTGCGCTCACGCCTTCGGCATCATATTTTGCGCCGGGGTCGGTTATCACTTCAATTTTTTTTATCGACGAGGCAGGCATCGATTTTAGAACCTGAGACGGATTGCTCGCAATCATCGACGAGGGCTTGCCGTTGAGGTAAATTTTGTAATTTGTGCCGCCTTTTATCTGAATTTTGTCGTCGGCATCAACGGTTACCAAAGGCACTTTACGCAGCATATCAAGCACATTGCTTGATTTTGAATCGGGGTCGGCTTGAGTGTCGTAACTCAAACGGTCAATTTCGGTTTTTACCAGTGGTGCCGCAGCAACAACTTGAACTTCCGTAAGTTGCGTACTTTCGTCCGTAACCTCAATTTTTCCCAAATCAATATTTTTATCATTTTCTGAAATGGAAAATTCCAGATTTTTTCTTTTTTTGCCGACAAAATCTATGGCAAGCAAAAAATCGCCGTTTGCGGTTATTGTGAGCGAGAATTTTCCGTTTTCGTCGGCAACAACCGCTTTTACAATCTTTAATGATTGTTTTTCCGTAACCCGCACCGTTGCAAATGCTATCGGCTCGTTTGTCAGCGAATCCGTAACCAGCCCACTAATAATATGATTTTCAGAATTTTGAGAAAAAGAATTTTCTGAAATTATTAAAAAAGAAAATAAAACAAGAAAAAATATTGAAATTTTTTTCATAAAAAATTATTTTAAAATAATAGACGTTTAAAAAACGATTAAACATTTTTTTAATTTATTATATTTTTACCACAAAGTTCACAAAGAAAAACACAAAGGACACAATACATTTAAAAAAAACTTATTAGATTGCGGGTCAAGTCGCAATGACATTAAACATTAAACATTAATCATTAATCATTAATCGTTAATCACTAACCACTTATCGTCATTTCGCCGGCAATGTCGGTTTTTAACAGTTTTTTTACTTCGGTAATATTTTTATTTTCGCCCAAAAGATACATAAGTTTTGTAATAATCGCCTCAGTGGTGCAGTCGTAAGCACTTATCACGCCAATATCAACGAGATTTAAACTTGTGCTATAACGCCCCATTTCGACCGAGCCGGTTGAGCATTGTGTTTTATTCACAATCAAAATTCCTTTTCGCGCGGCGGCTTTTAACGCTTTGCCGAACCACGATTTTTGCGGAACATTTCCCGTGCCGAAACTTTCGATTACGACTGCTTTCAAATTTGGCGTTTCAAGAATTGCACGAACGGTATTTTCATTTATTCCCGGAAAAATTTTAAGAACAGCAATATTATTATCAATTTTTGTGCGCACACGCAATTTCGCCGACTTCGACGGATAACGAATATTTGAATTAAAATATTTAATATGAACGCCCGCTTTGGCAAGGGGCGGATAATTGTACGAGCGAAAAGCCGAAAAATGTTCCGCATTTTTCTTTGTGGTGCGGTTTCCGCGATAAAGTTCGTCTTCAAAAAAGATGCACACCTCAGGCACCATTGCCGCACCAAATTCATTTTTGGCGCAGGCAATTTCTATCGCCGTGAGAAGATTTTCTCTTGCGTCTGTACGAAGCATTCCGATTGGAAGTTGAGAGCCGGTCAAAATAATCGGTTTTGCGAGATTTTCGAACATAAAACTCAGCGCAGAGGCAGTGTAAGCCATTGTATCCGTTCCGTGCAGCACAACAAAACCGTCAAATTCGTCGTAATGAGTTTCAATCAGGCGAGCAATTTTTTCCCACATATCCGTATCCACATCCGACGAATCAATCAGCGGATGAAACGGAATACTTTTGATATTTACGCCTGTCTGTTTGAGTTCGGGTAACAGTTTTTGCAGCCGCTCGAAACTTATCGGTCGCAGTGCGCCGGTTACGGGGTCTTCTGCCATACTGATTGTGCCACCGGTAAAGAGAAGTAAAACGGAATCTTTTTTTGTCATTGATTTTTGAATTTTCGACTTTAAGATTTTTTTATTTTTTTTAATTCTAATTTTTCAAATAATTGCTGGTCAAGTTGATAGACATCGTTGCAAAAAGCAACCTTACCGTTTTCATCGACAAAAACGGTATAATATTCCAACAGAACCGGAATCTGTGGATTTATTGCTATATTTCTAATTCTTAATGAGTTAGGCGATGTTTGCCTCAGTAGTTTTCCCTGTTCGGAAATTGGCTGCCGTTCTATCGAAAACAGAATTTTATCGCGCATCAGTTCAAACCTTTCATTGCTCATTGGCGGCAGACAGAAATATGCAAGTTCGAGCGGCTTTTCCAACCGCACACAGCCGTGCGAAATACTGCGTTTATGTAGTCGAAAAGCACCTTTGGCGTTTGTATCGTGCAAATAAACAGCAAAATTGTTTCTAAAATTAAACTTTATATGCCCAAGCGAATTGAATGCGCCCGAATCCTGAACAATTGCGTAAGGCACAAATTTTTCGCTTATTGTATTCCACTTCACAGAATCGGGGTCTATCTGACTTCCTGCGTGGAAAACCTTCATTCTGTTGCGTTTAATGTAATTTGCAGGTGATGATTTAAGCGCAATTTCTTTAGCAATAATACTCTTTGGCACTCGCCAAAGTGGATTAAGCGTGATGTCGTAAATTTGCGAATGGATAAAAGGTGTTAAATTTTCAGGTTCTTTACCCACGCAAACTTTCATATTTAGCGCAACAGTATCGTCAGCGATGGCGGTAAGCATTTGGTTTGCCACATTTACTCGAATAAATCTATCTGTAAGCGCAAATTTTGGCTGCCAGCGCATTCTTTCCAAATTAATATCAATTTTTTTTACCAAATCCTTAAAAGGCACGTTCAACTCTCTGATTGTGTTGTTGCCGATTTCTTTATCTTCCAACAGACCGCGCCTTTTTTGAAAATTATTTATTGATTTTAACAAAAGCGAATCAAATTTATTGTCCTTGATAATGCTTTCGCCATCGCTTTGCGAAATTTCATTTGTCATCATCAATCTCTTGACAATCAACGGAATAATTGAATGGCTTTCCCCAACTTTCAAAGTTTGTTTTTCGGGCAAAGTCGGGATTTTTTCAAAAACCGAATCCTGCAAAGAAACATAATATTTTCGCTCTTTTTGTATAAGTTTGTAATTTTTAGACCTTTGCACAAGCGATTGAACATAATCCGTCAAATTTTCATTGATATTCTTAATACATTTTTCTTCAAAATCTGGCGTAATTTGCTCAACATCAAAATTATAGTTTGTCAAACGCGCCTGCTTGGGATTAACCGCGCCAAAATGCAAAGCCGAACATAAATCAATAAAATTTTTTACACAAATATAATCAAATAAAGCCAGCGAATCTTTTTGAATATCAGGATTTTGACGGATTCTTTCGGCTAAAAAACCGATTTTTTCATAATTAAACATTTCGGGCGAAAGTCCGTCATTTTCAACGTCCGAAAGTTGAGTGTAAAATTTTTCAAAAACATTAGTAATTCCATTTTTATCAATAAAAAACGGTGCAAAATCGCGCTGTTGGTATTGAGCAAAAACAAGAGAATCAGCCATATTCAAGGTATCAGCAAAAAAAGTTTGCATCGCCGAGCAAAGTTCTTTTTCTTCATAAATATCTGATTTTGAGGAATCCTGTCCATTTTTTTTATTGCACGACAAAAGCACCAAAGAAATCCAAATTGAAAATAATATTTTGTATTTGTGTTTCATTAATTAAGAGTTTTTTGCAAAGGTACAAAAAAAACTGCAAGCAAATTTTTTTTTGAATTTTGGTTTTCCTAATTTATTAGAATTCTACTCGTATCTCATCGTTTTTGCGGGGGAAATTTTTGTAACCAAATATGAGGGCAAAATCATTACCAGCAGCGATGCGACAAGTGTTCCGATGTTTAATAGTATGATTAACAGCCAGTTAAAGCGCACAGGAACAAAAGAAACATAATATGCCTGAGGGTCGAGCGGAACAATATGAAAAAAATACTGTAAAACACATAAAATCAGTCCAATAACATTTCCCCACAGCATTCCTTTTCCGATAAGAAAAAACGAATGATAAAGAAAAATTTTTCGTACCGACCAGTCCGTGCAGCCCAATGCCTTGAGCAATCCAATCATTGATGTACGTTCCAAAATCAAAATCAGCAGCCCGGAAATCATACTGAATCCTGCCACGGCAAACATTAAAAGCAAAATTACCCACACATTCATATCAAGCAAAGCCAACCAACTGAAAATCTGCGGATTTAACTGTTTAATTGTACGAGTGAGACAACTTGCGCCTTCTTCGTTAAAACGGTTTGCGGTAAGCGAATAAACTTCGTCGCCGATTCGGTCAATATTATCAAAATTGTTGATTAGAATTTCCAGTCCGCCAAACTGATTTTGAGACCAGTTATTAAGCCGTTGAACTTGGCGTATATCGCAGATTATAAACATTTTATCGTAGTCGGAAAAGTTGGTGGAATAAATTCCTACGATTGTAAATTTGCGTGCTCTGACATCGTTTCCAATAAAGTAAGTAAGAAAAGAATCGCCGAGTTTTAAATTCAAAATATTGCATAAATATTTGGAAATCAAAATGTTACTTGCCATTGAATCTTTCGTATTAATCAAATACCCTTCTTCAAGATTTTTTTTGAAAAAATCCCAGTCAAAATCGCTGCCAACGCCTTTTAAAACCACACCTTGAAATTCGTTATCGGTTTTTATAATTGCGGGCTTGGTGGCAAAAGTTTGCACGGATTGCACGCCATTTATTTTTTTAATTTGTTCAATAACAGCACTTTCCATCTCAATCGGCTGCATTTCGTAAGTGTTGTTGTTGTCAAAATTTGTAATTTGTACGTGCCCGCCAAAACCTATAACTTTTTCTCGAATTTCACTTTTAAAACCAACTACTATGTTGATAGATAGCAACATAACAATTAATCCAACGGCAATTCCAATAGTTGCAATACGCACAGCAGAACGTGCGACGTTCTTGTTAGTTTTTTTTGCAAAGTGAATTTTTCGGGCTATGATATATTCAAAACTCATTTTTTTAAGAAAAATTGTTGGCAAAAGTAGGTAAATTATTTTTAAAATAAAAAAAAATCAGTACTTTTGCACCTGCGATGAATGAGATTATTCACATTTTTATAAACGGAATAATTATAGGTCTCTTTATATCAGTGCCTTTGGGTCCGATTGGGATGCTTTGCGTACAACGCACATTGCATCGTGGGCGGCGGCACGGATTTATTACCGGACTTGGTGCGTCAGCATCGGATTTGGTTTACACTTTCGTTTCGTTATTTTTTTTATCATTTATCATTAATTTTTTAAGTAAAAATGAAATTATAATTCAAATTATCGGAAGTTTGATACTTTGTGCTTTCGGATTATTTATTTTTCAGAACAATCCTTCGGCGCAGCCAAAGCCAAATGAAAAACCAAACAGCAGTTTATTGCGCGATTTTTTTTCTTCTTTTGCTTTAACATTGTCCAACCCGCTTATTCTGTTCGTGATAATTGCACTTTTTGCCCGTTTCGATTTCCTGTCCGATAAACATTCATTTGTACATATTTCGTTAGGTTTAACCGGAATTTTAGCAGGCGCAACATCGTGGTGGACTTTTTTGACTTTTGTTGTTAGTCGTTTCCGCAGTAAATTTAACATTAGAGGATTGAAAATTATTAACAGAACAACCGGATTAATTATTATTCTAATTGGGATAATCGGAATTTTTACAAGTTTTTAAAAAAATATTATGGCTCACATTTTAATTATAGATGACGAAAAAAGTATTAGAGGCACTTTAAAAGATATTTTAGAGTTTGAAAAACATAAAGTTACGCTGGCTGAAAACGGTATGCGCGGACTTGAGGCGGTTGAAGGAGGCGGATTCGACCTCGTTTTTTCGGATATTAAAATGCCGGAAATGGACGGAATCGAATTTTTGACAAAAATGCGCGAAATGGATATAGAAGTGCCTGTAGTTATGATTTCGGGACACGGAAATATTGAAACCGCCGTTGAGTGTATAAAAATTGGCGCATTTGATTTTATTGAAAAACCTATTGACCTCAATCGATTGCTTGTGGTACTGCGTAATGCGCTGGAAAAGAAGAATTTAGTGAGTGAGACACATCGTTTGCGCCGAAAAGTTGAAAAACAGTATCAAATAGTTGGGCAAAGTGCGGTAATAAAAAAAATGCTTGAAATGATTGAACGTGTTGCGCCTACCGATGCTCGCGTGATGATTACCGGCGACAACGGCACCGGAAAAGAACTTGTGGCGCGGCTGCTGTACAAACTCAGTAACCGCGCAGAAATGCCATACGTGGAAGTGAATTGCGCAGCAATTCCTTCGGAACTTATTGAAAGTGAATTATTTGGACACGAAAAAGGTTCTTTTACTTCCGCAATCAAGCAACGAATTGGAAAGTTTGAACAGGCAGACGGCGGCACAATTTTTCTTGACGAAATTGGCGACATGTCGCTTTCGGCGCAAACAAAAGTGTTGCGTGTGTTGCAGGAAGCGGAACTGACACGAGTTGGCAGCGACCGTGCGATTAAGGTTAATGTGCGCGTTTTTGCCGCTACAAATAAGGATTTGAAAAAGGAAATTGAAAAAGGAAATTTTCGCGAAGACCTCTTTCATCGGCTAAATGTGATTCCTATTCAAGTTCCAACCCTCGACGAACGCAAAGAGGATATTCCGCTGTTAATAAGTCATTTTTGTCAAATTATTTGCGACGAACAAGGAATTGCACAAAAAACTTTTGACCCAAAAGCAGTGGAAATGCTGCAGCAGCGCAAATGGACAGGCAATATCCGAGAATTGCGAAATGTTGTAGAACGACTGATTATTCTTGCCTCAAACCCTATTACGACAAAAGACGTGAGCGATTTCGCAATGTTTGAGTAAATTTTAATACTTTTGTATGCCAAAATTTGTAATTTACATATTATTAAAAATATTATTTTTAAAATTCTTAATTCTTAATTCTCAATTTAAAAAGTGCCTTCCGTATTTAAAAATATTGTCCGATTTATCGTACTTGTAGTAGTTCAAGTACTGATACTCAATAATATACAGTTTTTAGGATATGTCAATCCTGCTTTATATATTTATTTTATTCTAACATTAAATGTTCGTACTTCGCGTTGGGCAGTGTTGATTTTGGCGTTTGCTTTGGGACTTATTGTTGATATTTTTTCAAATACTGCCGGTTTACACGCCTTTGCAACTGTCTTTGTGGCGTTTATGCGTGCGCCTGCGATTAATATTTTTACTTCTGTTGACGAAAGTACAAACCCCGAACCGTCTGTAAGTACATTTGGCTGGATGGCATATATTCGTTATGCAGGACTTTTAGTATTGATACACAACGCTTTAATATTTATTATAGAAGCATTTTCTTTTGTAGATTTTGGAATTATTTTTCTTAAAATTTTATTGAGTTCGATTGTAACGCTTTTATTGATTATAGCAATCCAAATGTTAAAGAAAAGATAAAACCATACAGGATAACGGTTTACAATAAAAAAAATGATTAACGATGCTCTTCAAAAAAGACGTTTTATTATTACGGCAGCAATTTTGGTTGTCGTTGCTTTTTTTGCTGCGCGTTTGTTTTATTTACAGGTGGTTGAGAGCAAGTACAAAGAAGGTGCCGACAGCAACGCTTTTTTACGCCAAACACAATATCCGCCGCGCGGACTTATTTACGACCGCAACGGCGAATTGCTCGTATATAACAAACCCGCATACGATATTACGCTTATTATCCGAGAACTGACGAATTTAGATACCATTTCTTTTTGTAACGATTTGAGAATATCAAAAGAATATTTCTTGCAAAGAATGAAAGAAATTCAGGATAAAGATAAGAATAAGGGATATTCTGCTTACACGCCGCAAATTTTTTTAACTCAATTAAATGAAATTGACGTTGCGCAAATTAAACAAAATATTTACAAATATAACGGTGTAATTATTCAAAACCGCACTTTGCGCGAATATGTTTTCCCTTCGGCAGCGCATATTTTGGGCAGCATTGGCGAAGTATCAGGCGATGATATTAAGAAAAATCCTTATTATAAACAGGGAGATTATTCGGGCAGAGATGGTGTGGAATATACCTACGAAGACGATTTGCGCGGCGAAAAAGGAGAAGAAATTTTACTTCGCGATGCAAAAGGACGAATTAAGGGAAAATATGAAGACGGAAAATTTGACATTGCTGCCAAAGCAGGTAAAAATTTAACTCTTACGATAGATATCGGACTGCAGCAACTTGGCGAAAAACTTATTACAGGAAAAATCGGAAGCATCGTGGCTATTGAACCCCAAACAGGAGAGATTTTGTGTCTTGTTTCCAATCCTACTTACAATCCGTCTTTTCTCGTGGGAAGGCAGCGCGGCGAATATTACAATAAACTTATTGCCAACCCGAACAAACCGCTTTTTAATCGCGCAACGCAGGCACAATATTCGCCCGGGTCAACATTTAAAGTTTATGAAGCACTTGTAGGGCTACAAATGGGTGGAATTACGCCACAGACACTTTTTTCATGTAATGGCACCGCCTCGCAGCCGATAAAATGTACTCACTCGCACGGCTCGCCGGTGTCTTTGCTCAGTGCGATTGAACAAAGTTGCAATCCTTACTTTTGGGGCGTTTTTCGTTCTTCTGTGGAAAAAAATGGCTACGGAAAAAACAATGAAAATTTTAAAAAGTCGTACAAAGAATGGGAAGAACACATGAATCAAATCGGTTTTGGTGTGCGATTTGACGACAGCGACCTTTACAAACAATCAAAAGGTTTTATCCCTTCGGAAAATTATTACAATAGATATTATGGCGAAACCGGCTGGACTGCGCTCACAATTCGCTCACTTTCGATAGGACAGGGCGAAGTGCAGGTTACACCTGTGCAACTTTGCAATGCTTTGAGCATTATTGCAAATTCGGGGTATTATATTTCGCCTCATATCAATCGTACCGATTCGATGAAGACCAGAATACACAAGGTTGATGTGAATAAAGAATTTTTTTCTATTGTTCACGAAGGAATGAAACGAGTGATGGAACGCGGAACTGCACGTGCATACAAGATTGCAAATATTCCAATGTGTGGAAAAACGGGAACGGTGCAAAACAGTCACGGGAAAGACCATGCTGTGTTTGAATGTTTTGCCCCAATCGAAAACCCAAAAATCTGCATCGTTGTTTATCTCGAAAATGCGGGCTACGGTGCTACTTGGGCTGCACCAATAGCAAGTTTGATGACGGAATATTATTTGAATAAAAAAATTGAACGAACAGACCTTTATAACCGAATTTCAAATGCTGTTCTAAATAAAAGTGCGATAAGTAACTATTAGTGATTATATGTTTAATAAATAATATATTTTTTATAATGAAAAAATTATTTTTTTTAATATTTTTTATAATGCTTGTTTGCGCGGGCAAAATGCAAGCACAGTTGGGAATTAATGCAGGTTATGCGCTTAATTCTATTAATTATTCCGATTTTGGCTCAAAGCAAAATATGAGTGGTTTTTCTGCAGGTTTGAGTTACGATTTTCGGATAAAAAATGAGTGGTACCTTTTTACCGGGCTGAATTACAGTCAGTTTGGGCGCACAAACTCAGAAAGATTTCTGCTGGGACAATGGAACTATACCTACCGACACGGGTTTTTAGAAATTCCAATTCATGCGGCTTTTGTGATGGAAGTAGCCGACGATTGGAAAATTTCCATTGAGGCAGGTCCAAAACTTTCGTATGCGGTTTTTGGAACGGAAACAGTACAAAGGAATGATGGCGTAAAAATCCAAACCAATATATACGACAAAAACATTTCGCCATTTAATGTTCTGGTTGGCTTTGGGATTGGTATCCAATACAGCAATTTGCGTTTTAAAATCGGATACGATTTGGGCTTGCTCAATCAAAGCAGCAATATTGATTCCAAAGCCACACGCAGCGGATTGTCGCTGTCGTTAGGGTATGTTTTTTAAGAAGTTAGTAAGTCAGTAAGTTAGCAAGTCAATAAGTCAATTATTTAATATGCCAATGTGCCAATTAAACAATATATTAGCACATTAGCATATTAGCATATTAGCAAATTGGCATATTGAAAATTTATATAAAAAAGTATGAAAAAAATTATTGCACCATCAATACTTGCAGCCGATTTTAGCAATTTGCAGTCGGTTTGCCAAATGCTCAACGGCTCGAAAGCAGAATGGGTGCATATTGACGTAATGGACGGAGTTTTTGTGCCGAATATTTCTTTTGGTTTCCCTGTTTTGAAGGCAATAAAAAAACATATAACCAAAGAACTTGACGTTCATTTAATGATTCAAAATCCTGAAAAATATATTGAGCGTTTTGCTGCAGCAGGTGCCGATACGATAACTTTTCATCTTGAAACTGTTAGCAATCCGCATAAAACTGCAGAATTAATTCGTCAGTGCGGTGCAAAAGTCGGAGTTACAATTAATCCGAATGTGCCTGTGGCGGCACTGACTCCGATTATCAAAAATGTGGATATGGTGCTACTGATGTCGGTTTTTGCAGGTTTTGGTGGGCAAAAATTTATTCCTGAAACATTTGAAAGAATTGCTATTTTAAAAGAAATAAAAAAAAACCAAAACGCCGATTTCCTGATAGAAGTCGATGGTGGAATTGATTTGGAAATTGCACAAAAACTTTTTGCCCAAGGGGTTAATGTGCTTGTTGCAGGTAGCAGTATTTTTAATTCTCAATACCCAAATGAAATTATTGAGAAAATGATAAGTGCTTAAATGTAATTTTATTGTACCTTTGTATTTTTATTTTTAATAAAAAAATGAAATTCGATTACCGTAAGATAGGGCTAAAACGTATTGATATTTATATAATTGGAAAGTTTTTAGGAACATTCTTTTTTTCGCTTGTGCTGATTTTGAGCATCGCCATTGTGTTCGACGTTACCGAAAAGATGGACAATTTTACCAACAACCACGCCCCGTTAAACGAGATTATTTTCAGTTATTACGCAAGTTTTGTGCCGTTCTATCTGAATATGTTTATTCCGCTTTTTACTTTTATTTCGTGTATATTTTTTACTTCCAAAATGGCAGGCGACACCGAAATTGTTGCGATTCTGGCAAGCGGCGTGAGTTTTCGGCGTCTGATGTTGCCGTATTTTATTTCGGCTTTGATAATTGCGGTCATTGCCTTTCTGCTTGGCGGTTATGTTATTCCAAAAGCAACTAAGACAATGTTTGATTTTGAAAATAAATATGTCAAGGAATTTAAACAGCAAAACGTTCAGAATATTCAAATGGCTGTAGGTAAAGGCGTTATTTTTTATGTGGAAAGATACGACCAGAAACGTAACAGCGGCAGCAATTTTTCGCTCGAATCGTTCGACGGAAAAACGCTGAAATCTCGCCTGACGGCTCAGACAATCACCTGGGACAGTGCTTATGTTTGGACAATCAATGATTATATTATGCGCAAATTTGACGGAATGAAAGAAAATCTTACGCGCGGGACAACTCTCGATACGGTTATTGCCGTTCAGCCCTACGAATTTTTTATTACCTCAAAAGAGGCACCCGAAATGAACAATAATGAACTTGCAGCATATCTTTCGCGTCAAAAAGATCGCGGCGTGGGAAATATTACTGCCTTCAAAGACGAATATTACAAGCGTTTTGCGATGCCGCTTGCAGCATTTATTATGACTTTGATTGGGGTTTCGCTTTCGTCGCGAAAGGTACGCGGCGGGATTGGCTTGCATTTGGCTGTCGGGCTGGCTTTGAGTGCAATTTATGTGCTTTTCACAACCGTTTCCGCCACTTTTGCCGCAAGCGGGACGATGTCGTCGTTTTTGGCGGTGTGGCTGCCAAATTTTATCTTTTTGGCAATCGGCGCATTCCTTTACCGCACGGCACCGAAATAAATTAAGAATTAAGAATTAAGAATTAAGAATTAAGAATTAAGAATTAAGAATGAAAAGTTTATAAAGTATAAAGTTCATAAAGAATGCGAATTACAGGTTGAAGATAATATTTAAAGGATATAAACCTGATTTTTACCTGATTTTATGACAAAACAACCTGCTTAACCCAAAACATAATAACAACACTACCTGATTACCTGATTAAATAAGATAGAAATCAAGTAAGAAAATTGGAAATTGATTAATTGAAAATTAAAAAATTATGAACAAAAATATAAAAGCAGTTTTTTTTGATATGGACGGCGTTTTGTACGATTCGATGCCTGGGCACAGTGCGGCGTGGGTGCGTGCAATGACACAATTCGGACTGAATTTTACTGTGAACGACTGCTATCTCAACGAAGGACGTACCGGCGACGATACGATTAATAATTTTGTGCAACTGCAATTTGGGCGAAAAGCCACTCGTGCGGAAATGGACGAAATATACAAACTCAAAACAGAATTTTTTGAACAGTCGGGCGGGGCTGAGCCAATGCTTTTTGCTAACGATTTGTTGCAAAAAATAAAGCGTGAAGGGCGACAGATTGTGCTTGTAACCGGCTCGGGGCAGGCATCGCTGCTCGAAAACCTGAACAAAGATTTTCCTGCGATTTTTAATGAAAATAATACCGTTACCGCATTTGATGTAAAACGCGGCAAGCCCGACCCCGAACCATATCTTTTGGCTTTGAAAAAGTCAAATAGAAAACCCGATGAGGCAATAGTCGTAGAAAATGCGCCACTCGGCATTCAGGCGGCAAGAGCGGCTGGAATAGATGTTATTGCTGTAAATACCGGTACACTTGACGACAAAATTCTTTACGATTGCGGCGCAAAAATTGTTCTTCGTTCGATTAAAGAATTGTACCAAAAGTGGGAAAGTTTGGAGTTCTAAACTTCAAACTTTATATAAAACAATGATTAAAATGTTTACGTTATCAAAAAATATACAATTTCAGTTTGTTGTTTTTTTAGTATTTTTACAATAAAATCAAAGTATATTGTCTATTTTAGTAATATTATGAAATATTTATTTTTAACAAGTAAAATATTTTAAGAAAAATTTAAAAAAATGAAAAATACTTGGTGGTTATAAATTTTTGTTTTAAATTTGCAAAATATATTAAAATAATAATATTAAAAATTTAATTTTTTTATGAGAAAAATAAGTACAACTTTTGTGTTTGAAAAGGATTATAAACTGATGCCTTTAAATGAATTAAGCAGTTTTATTAGTGAAAACAAACACCTGCCCGATATTGCACCCGCTGCCGAAATGATTACCGCAGATACCGACCTGGGCGAAATGCAAATAAAACTTCTGCAAAAAGTAGAAGAACTGACACTGTATATTATCCAGCAAAATGAAGAAATTCAGACACTTAAAACTGAATTAAATAATCTGAAAAACAATAAATAGGAGAAACAATTATGAAAAAGTTAATATTTATCATTGCGATAGTGGCAATTGGTGTTGGTTTTATGGGTTGCCCAAATAATAATGATGAGCCGAAGACGTACAAGTTAGGAGATTTGGTTAATTTAAAATACGGTCAATCAATTAGTTTCAACGATGACGGTGTTACAGTCAGTTTTTCTAAAGTAATTAATGATGACCGTTTACCTATGTCTATTTGTTATTTATTTTATGGGAGAACTTATGCAAAAATAGAAATATCATTCTCAGATAATAACGAGATATGCAACATCCCTTTTAGCATTGAGGGTTGCGTTACAGGTGACGAGCCAATGAATTATAAGGATACTATCGGATATCGAATTAATGTGTACCGTTTAGACCCGTATCCTAATGGAAATCCTATTGACAGTAAAGAGTATAAAATTAAAATTAAAGTTCAAAAATTATGAAAAAATTTAAATGGATACTTTTAATATTTTTTTTGTTGATGGATATTGTATGTATGAATGCACAGGATTTTTGTTTTACACCCTCTTATTACCCTGATGTGTTACAAGGAAGTTCTCAATACCAAATAGTGAATAATAGTTATACTGTCAGGATATTTTTTCATATAATAAGAAGAACTAATGGGACAGGAGGTCAAACTACGGCTGAAATAAATACTGCATTGAATGTTCTAAATTCCGATTATGCACCTCAAGGAATCAGTTTTTCATTATTGGGAATTGATGAAATATTGAATGATAATATATATAATACTTCAACTGCGTCATCTTTTGGTTGGCTAAATAACAATGGAAGGTTTATAACAGATGCAGATGGAGATGGAAAATTTGATTTGTTTCACCCAAATTCACATACAGATGCCATTGATATTTATCTGTTTGCAAATGATAAACTTGATGGTGGTTTGTCTGCAGGAATACCTGGAACTGCATTAGTAATAGGCTGGAACTATAATGGTATTGCACTTCCAAGCTCACATGTCTTATCTCACGAAGTTGGACATTGTTTGGGCTTATACCATACTTTTCATGGTACAAACATCTGCGAAAGTGATGGTTGTCCAGAATTAGTTAATGGCAGTAACAGTACCACTTGTGGGGATTTTGTAGCAGATACGCCGGCAGACCCCCAAAAAATTTTCTGTAGATGCTACTACATGTGTATGGACCATTGATGGAACATATTGTTCAGGAAAATTAACAGATGCAAACGGTCAACGTTATCAACCCGACAATCATATCATTATGGCTTATGTTCCACCAACATGCATGCAATATTTCACAGCAGGTCAAGCCGCTAGAATGCGAACTACTATTGCAAGTTCTGCTTTATTGCATAATGTTGCGGAAGTCTATTCAGCCGTATATATAGGTGATAGAACATATCCTTCAGAAATAGAAAATTTATTCGGAATAAGAACCTTTAATATTAAAGGGAATTATATAGAATTTACAAATACTATTGTAAATTCTATTGCAACTTTAAATGTTACAGCAATAGATGAAATTGTATTCAAACCTGATTTTGTAGCACAAATAGGTTCAAATGTAGATTTAAAGATTGAACCAAATGGTAGTAGCAGTACAACTGCTTCTGCACCTTTATTAAAGAGTATTCAGTCAGATGTTACGGAAAGCGAAACACAAGAGCAGCTGCAATTTGCCACCGCACGTTTAGATCAGAACGTTCCCAATCCTTTCGCAAATGAAACGGTTATTGGTTATTTTGTACCAGAGGCGGCAAGCACGGCTAATATCAGGATTTATGATGTTGCAGGGCGGATACTTTCGGATATTCCGTTAAGAAAAGACGAAAATAAAATTTACATTCAGAACACAAACTATAAAAACGGAATGTATTTTTATTCACTTTTTATTGATGGACGTTTAATAGACACAAAGAAAATGGTAGTAAAATAAATGGTTTTTATATCAGAATTAAAAGAAACAATACAGCATTCTTTAAAAGTTTGCTGTATTTTTTTGTGTGCGGTTACGGCAGGCAATACAACATATTTTGATAAAATTCTTTTTAAGAATAAGGATATTTATGACAAAGAATTTAATATTATAAGTATAGTAAATATCAGGTTATATTATTCCTCTTTCGCCTTCATTGCATACCAAATAAAGAAACAAATTAGTATTGCGTACATCGCAAATCCTGTCCATTGTCCGCTAAAAGAATCGTTCCAGTGTGGAATAGCCCAACTGAAACTTTCTTTGATAGATTTTTTCATTTCGGGCGTTGCCATTTCGCCCAACGCTTTTATTTTATTATCTGCCAAAGTATTTTGAGCAAATTTAATAATGGCACTTACCACGCCCATCAGTGCGCCGCCGGCAATAAAGCCCGAAGCAATTAATGTGCCTTTTTCCTTGCGTGCGGTATTTAGAGCGGCGTTTTTGCTTCTTGTGGAAACAAACCACGCAATCGTACCGCCAACCAGCAACGGAAAGTTCAAATCAAACGGAATAAACATACCCAAAGCAAACGCCAGCGCGGGAACTTTAAATATTGTCAGAATAATTGCAATTACTGCACCAATGCCGTAAAGTATCCACGGCGCACCCGTGCCGTTCATCAAAGGGTCAATCAAAGCCGCCATAGCATTTGCCTGCGGGGCTACAAGTCCGTTTTCGCCAAAGCCATAAGTTTTATTGAGAATAATCATAACGCCGCCAACCGTTGCAGCCGAAACGAGCGTTCCGAGAAATTTCCACGTCTGCTGCTTTGCAGGCGTTGTACCAAGCCAGTAACCGATTTTCAAGTCGGTAATAAAGCCGCCTGCCATCGAAAGTGCCGTACAAACCACACCGCCGATAATCATCGCAGCAACTATTCCTAACGAACCTTTCAGCCCGACAGCCACCAAAATTACCGAAGCAATAATCAAAGTCATCAGCGTCATTCCCGAAACGGGATTTGTGCCGACCGTTGCAATCGCTGTTGCAGCAACAGTTGTAAAAAGAAAAGCAATCGCAGCCACAATCACAATTCCGATTATTGCAAATAATAAATTATGAATAACGCCGAGCCAAAAGAAAATAAATGCCGCAACAAGTGCAATTATCAATCCGAAAACAATAATTTTCATAGCCAAATCGCGTTGCGTGCGCTCAACTTTTACCGTTTCCGATTTTTTATTTTTTCCACCTTTAAATTCGTTTGATGCCAATCCTACGGCAGTTTTAATTACGTCCCACGACTTTATAACGCCAATAATTCCTGCTACCGCAATGGCGCCGATGCCTATATGCCGTCCAAAAACTTTAAAAAGCGTTTCGGCACTCATTGAAGCCACCGAACCCTGCTCAGCAATATTGTAAAGCGGATTTATAAAATGAAGATTAATATCGCCAATCATCGGCAGCAGCGGCACAACCACAAACCAAATCAACGCCGAGCCGATTGTCATTATCAAAGCGTACCTCAAACCGACAATATAACCCAAACCGAGAATTGCCGCACCGAGATTGAAACTGAAAAGCACTTTTGCCTTTGCATAAACTGCCGTTCCGAGCGGAATAACTTTTGAGGTAAATGTCTCTGACCACGTTCCGAAAGTGGCAATAAGAAAATCGTACAGACCGCCGATAAGTCCGGCAATCAGAAGCGGAATTGCCTGACTGCCACCTTTTTCGCCCGAAACCAAAACCTGAGTCGTGGCTGTGGCTTCAGGGAACGGATATTTGCCGTGCATATCTTTTACAAAATATTTTCTGAAAAGAATCATCAACAAAATTCCCAACATACCGCCGATAAGCGATGCCATAAACACCTGAAAGAAATTGATAGTCAGTCCGTTATACATTTCAAGATATTTATTGTATTTTACGGGGTCAATTTCCTGATATTGAGCCATTAAGCCCTGATATTTTGCCTGCAAAATATAAATTGCCGGCAAAGTAAAGATTGCCCCCGCCACAATCACGCCCGAACAGGCACCGATTGACTGGATAATCACGTTTTCGCCGAGAGCATTTTTGCGCTTTGTTGCGCTCGACAAGCCCACAGCAATAATTGCAATCGGAATTGCCGCCTCAAAAACCTGTCCAATTTTCAACCCCAGATAAGCGGCAGCGGCAGAAAACAGCACCGCCATCAGCAAGCCCCAAAACACCGAACGCAGATTTACTTCCGGATAAACCTTTTCGGGCGACATAATCGGGTGGTATTGCTCGCCTTCTTTTAATTCGCGGGATGCATTTTCGGGCAACCCAACAACTTTTTCTTCAGATTCTGACATAATATTTATTATTTTTTATGATTAAACAATTTTTTTGCAAAAGTAATAAAAATTTTCTTTTAAAACGAAAACTGTGCGGCAATCCATCTGGTCGCGCTGGGGCGTGAAGTCAATATTCATAACCGATTTAATTCTTCGCTGGCACGTTCGCCTTTGTACTTGTTTTGGGTTGCGTTGAAGTTATATGTTAATCTTAAAATCAATTGCGGATTGCATAAAAAATCATTTTCGCTTGCTGTGTAAATATTATTTACATTAGAATAACTTTTTTGTCTGTCGGTATTAAAAATATCATTCCCGTAAAAATTTATTCTTAATTTATCATTAAAAAAAGTTTTTATCAAACTAATATTTACCCGAAATCTATCATAAATGTACTCGAAATCGCCATTTCCACAACTTGAATAATTTGTTTCCAAACCAATTTGAAATGTTTTATTAAATTGAAAATTATTTTTAAATTTAACATAATACATTGGTATATTGAATGTTTCCTTATTATATTCAATAAATTGCTTTGAAAAATTCAATTCCACAGATGGCTGCCAAATCTTTACAGTTGCCTGATAAAAAGCCGAAAGCGATAAATTTTGTACATTTTTAATATGATTTTCAAATTTTGAAAGTACAATATCTTGTTGATAAAGTTTTGAAATTAAAAAAGTATAGTCCTCATAAATATCATAATTTGCAGAGAACATAAAATTTTTCCATTTTACAGATGATGAAAAGCAGTTATCATAAGTTGGCTTTAAGTAAGGGTTGCCAATTTCGTACCAAAAAGGATTGTTGTATCTTACACTATTTCGCAGTTGGAAATAACTTGGGCGGGAAATACTTCTATTAAAACCGACCGTCAAATCAAGATTATCTGAATAAGTGATATTAATATTTGGAAAAAGATTATTATAAGTTTTGCTCGTTTCGTCTTCTTTTATTTTATCTACAAAATATTGAAAATCAACGTTTTCGTAACGCAAACCCAAATCAAATGAAAACTTACCTATATTTTTGCTGTATGTAGCAAATGCTGCGAACAAATTCTGTTTTGCAGTATTATTGTTCGGTTCCAAAATATCTGATGTATCATTACTTTGAACAATTTTAAAATTCTGACGATTGTTTGTATATGAATATTCTGCGCCATAACTCAAATTATCTTTTCCAAAGGGGGTGTTAAAAACCAATTTCGCCGCAAATAAATCATAATTTCGGTTTCCTGTTGTAACAACATTTTCCGAAATATCTTTGTATGTTTGCCCTTCCGTATTATCGCCGTTTGCATAATCAATATTTAGTTTTGCAGAAAGCCAGTGTGCTATTTTTCCATTATAATATGCGTTCAAATAATTTGTTTGCGATTTTTCCGGCATATTTTGTTCGCTATGATATTGCTTTTGTAAAGTATCGTTAATAAAAATACTTTCATCAGATTTTTGAATTTGGGTATAATTGGGAATTTTCGTAAAATCGTACATTATTCCAATTTCATTATCCGAATTAAGCGTATAAACAGCACCTGTCTGCACATAATAACCGATATATTTATAAGTTCTGTAACTGTTATCGCTTTTTGAGAGAAATACTCTATCCTGCTGATTTAAAATATAATAACCGCTTCCATTTGTAAAATCCAAACTGTTCCCATATCCAACTGCACCGAAAATATCAAGTTTTAGAGTTCGATAATTCAGTAAAATTGCCTCAGAAGTGCCAAATGTCTTAAACTGTTTGGTATTACCGCCTGCAATCACACTTCCACTCAAACCATCGCCCTGCCTTTTTATAGTTTCAATTTTTATAACAGATTTTACGGTTGCATCATATTCAGACGATGGATTTGTAATAACAGTAACTTTTTTTATTTGTTCGGAATTTATTCTTTCCAATTCTGATTTATCGCGCAAAAGTCGGTTATTAACATAAATTAACGGCTCGCCCTTGCCAAAAACTTCGTAGCCACTTCCCGTTTTATTTACAAGCGGCAGTTGTCCTAAAACCTCAGATGCAGTACCAATATCTTTTAATCGGCTATTTTGAATATCAGTTGAAATTCCGCCGTTTTCCATTTTATAGATTGGACGTGAGGCGGTTACGGTTATTCCTTCCAAAGTTTTTGTATCAGGTACGAGCAAAATCGTACCCGCATTTTCAGAATTTAATTCTAAAAATTTAGTTTCATAACCTAAAAAACTGACTTTTAAAATATAATTATTTCGTGCCGCAATGATTGAAAAATTCCCCAAAGTATCGGTTACCGTCCCCGCTACAAATGTAGAATCGGATTTTTGCAATAAAACCACATTTGCAAACGAAAGCGGCTGCTGTGTCTGTTCGTCAAGGATTTTGCCTGAAAAATTTTGGGTATAAATGCGTGAAAAACAGAAGAATAGAATTATAAATAAAAAGATTTTGCGCATAAAATTAAGTTCTAAAATGTTATTATTTAACAATTTGTATCAATTTATTTCTATGCAAATCACGTGTAAAATGTGCCGTCAGGCACTAAATATTGGTAGAAAAATGAAATATCTTTGCGTACCTTGCGAAACCTTTGCGTTTTTTGCGGTTAAAACTTACCGCAAGGTGCGCAAAGAAAACGCAAAGAGCGCAAAAAAAACAATAAATACCATTCTTTTCTACCAATATTTTGTCCCAAAAGGGACAAAAATGCTAATTTTTATCCGTCATTAGCATAAATGGTCAATGGTAAATAGCAAAATTGTAAATGATACTATTCCATTAATCTATTTTCAAGGATTTGATTTGCAGAAAAATTTTCAATTCCAAGATAATAAACCGCACTATCCACAAGTGCCTGCATCGGTACAAGTCCCACAACTTCCGCCCCGACAACGCTCACGCCGTAACGCTGCGCTTCCATTCGTACCATTTCGTGCGCACGATAAATCGCCGTTTTGGAATAATCGGTCAGATTCATAGACACTTGCACAATATTCCGTTCTTTGAGTTCAACGCCCATCGCCTTGCAAAAACGCAGTCCGCCGCCAACAAAACGCACTTTTTTAGCAATCGCATCGGCAATTTCAATATTATTTGTATTCAAATTCACATTGTACGCAACCAATGGCATTCGCGCCCCGACAACAACCGCACCTGCCGACTCGTGAGGCGCATTTGTGCCAAAATCGGGATGCCATTCGGGTTGTTGCATTTTTTCTTTCAGACCTTCAAATTCGCCTTTGCGGATAGCGGCAAGATTCTCGCGATGCGGTGCCGAAGCCGATTTTTCGTAAAGAAAAACAGGAAGCGAAAACTTTTCCCAAATCTCTCGCGCAAGGTCTTTGGACAGTGCAATCGCCTCTTCGACCGACACATTTTTAATTGGAATAAACGGAATCACATCAACGGCACCCAAACGCGGATGCTGCCCTTCGTGCTGGCGCAAATCAATCAGTTTTACCGCCATCCCAACTGCCTCAAGAATGGCTTTATACATCGCCGTCGGCTCGCCAACCACAGTTACAACCATACGATTATGGTCTTTATCGGTGCTGTAATCAAGCAGTTTCACGTCTTCTTTGCCGCGAAAAACATCGGCAATCTGCTCAACCTTTTTCAAATCGCGCCCTTCGCTAAAATTCGGTACGCACTCTATAATTTTATTCATAAATATGAGATTTTCAATTAAAAATAATTTCTGCAAAAATATTAAAATTTTTATTACTTTTGCAAAAATATTTTTTTAAAATAAAAATATAAAAATTACAATTTATATTTTTTACCTGTAATTAACTTTTAATCAATATAATATGGAAATTCCATTTGCAGAATCATTTAAAATAAAAATGGTTGAGCCGATTCACAAATCCACACGTTCGCAACGCGAAAAATGGCTCAAAGAGGCGCATTACAATGTTTTCCAACTCAAAGCCGAACAGGTTTATATCGACTTGCTGACCGACAGCGGCACCGGTGCGATGAGCCAAAATCAATGGGCTCAAATGATGCTCGGCGACGAAAGTTACGCCGGCGCAACGTCTTTTTTCAAAATGAAAAATACGATTACGCAAATAACCGGTTTTGAGTATGTTCTACCGACACATCAGGGACGGGCGGCGGAAAATGTGCTGTTTTCGGTTCTTATAAAAGAAGGCGACCGCATTCCCGGAAATTCGCATTTTGACACTACAAAAGGGCATATCGAAAGCAGGTACGCCTTTGCTATCGACTGTACGGTTGATATTGCAAAAGATACGCAATTTGAGGCACCTTTTAAAGGAAATGTTGATATTGCAAAATTAGAACGCGAACTTTCTGAAAATCAGGCAATTATTCCGTTTATAATTGTTACCATAACCAATAATACCGCAGGCGGACAGCCCGTTTCGATGCAAAACTTGCGCGAAGTAAAAGCGTTGGCAGATAAATTTGGTAAAAAAGTTGTGTTCGATTCGGCTCGTTTTGCCGAAAATGCATATTTTATAAAAATGCGAGAAAACGGCTATAAAGACAAGAGTATCAAAGAAATATGTCGCGAAATGTTTTCTTATGCCGATGCAATGACAATGAGCGCGAAAAAAGATGCGATTGTGAATATGGGCGGTTTTATTGCCACAAATTTAAAACAATGGTACGAAAAAACAAAGGTTTTGTGCATTGTGTATGAGGGATATGTTACTTATGGCGGAATGAGCGGGCGCGATATGAATGCTTTGGCGGCAGGTTTGGAAGAAAATACTGAGTTTGAGAATTTGGAAACGCGAATTAAACAGGTTGAATATCTTGCCAGCAAACTTGACGAATATGGAATACCGTATCAGCGTCCTGCCGGCGGACACGCAATTTTTGTTGATGCGCCAAAGGTTTTAACGCACGTTCCAAAAGAGGAATTTCCGGCGCAAACACTGACGATAGAACTGTATTTGG